>Ga0315281_10000016_pt1 | contig 247459 bp, 240 predicted proteins | sample YL17G07_0_MG_FD_204540 | JGI IMG/M metagenome (GOLD analysis project Ga0315281, IMG submission 204540) | Sediment microbial communities from Yellowstone Lake, YNP, Wyoming, USA - YL17G07_0 | ecosystem: Environmental > Aquatic > Freshwater > Lake > Sediment | place: USA: Wyoming | collected...
GTGGTTTCCGTTGCTGCTTGAGCCGCCGCGCCGACTCCAGATAGGCGTTCATGGTTTTCTCAAACTCGAAACCCTCAACCTGTATGGCGTGATGTGGACACACGAGGGCGCATGCGCCGCATCCCACGCAACGATCACCCAGTATCTTCGGCGTGGCAAACGGTTCCGCCTCTATGGCCTCGTACGGGCAGATGAAGACGCATTTGTCGCAGCCCACGCATTTTTCAGTTTCATAAACTGCCTTTCTGGAGTACTTTACGACCTTGACCGCGTTCTCGAAACCAAGCTGCTTGAGCACTGAGTCACCGAGCAGAAGACGACGCGTGTTCGTCTTCGTGCCTTCCTTAAAACGGCAGAACTCGTCCTCGCATTGAACTGAGACCACGTTCCTGACGCCGGACTTCAGGACTTTGAAGATGAACTCTGTCGGAACCCGTCCTGAACATGGAAGCCGTAATGGAATGTAGCCGTCCACGTTGAGGCCTTGGGACGAGAGGATTTCCTCGATTTTGCACGTTGAAGGCGAGTTCCCCCTGCACATAAGAACAAGAGTGTCGCTGTTGCACCGTTGCCGCGCATCTTCAACATACCTGACTAGGCTGTCGTAGTCGTAGTAGCTTATCTCAATCGCCATGACTGGGCAAGCGCTGTAGCATATCCCACAGACCTGGCATTTCTCAATGTCAATCTCCACCTTGCCCGTTTCAGCTTCACGTTTGATCGCCTCATAAGGACAGACGGAGTGACAGATTGAACAGCGGCTGCAGTAGTCCTGGTTGATCTTCACCGAGGCAACACATTTCTCGCTCATTGCCACATTCCTTGAAGTTTGCGAATGATTTTTCGGGGAAATCGGCTTCTTGGCCCTGTTTTTTTGGGGAAGTCTAGAGAATGAGTTTCGACTGATATAATATTTTTGCAGTCTCTCACTGCTTATAGTATGGTCTTCTGATGAAGTTGTAGGCCTCCACTGCAGCCGTTATGGCCTGTCCAACAGCCGTTCCGACCTGCTTTACAGGCTGGTTGGTAACGTCACCGGCCGCAAAGACGCCATCAATATTCGTGTGCTGCAGGATGTCCACTTTGACGTAGCCTTCAGCGTCAGTCTCGACGCCCGCTTGCCCTGCTATCTGGCTGTTCGGGTCTTCTCCGACCTGAACGAAAACACCGTTGACAGGCAGTTCCCACGTTTCTCCTGTTCCGTTGTTGAATAGCACGGCTCCGCTGACCGTTTTGTCCCCTTTTATCTCCTTCAGCTCATTGTTCCAGAGCACTTCCACGTTTTTCCGGTCCCGCAACGCCTTCACCAGAGCTTCTTCTGCTCTGAAGGCATCACGCCGATGAGCGATCTTCACCTCTGACGCATTTTCCGAGAGGTATAGCGCCGTGATCAGGGCCGAGTTTCCTCCGCCGACGACGAGCACGCGTTTCCCCTTGAATAGTGGCCCGTCACAGAGCCCGCAGTAGCTGACACCTCGACCTCTGAATTCTTTTTCTCCGGGCACCCCGACCTCGCGATAGTGCGAACCTGAAGCTATGATGAGGGCTTTTGCTTCGTACGCAGCCGTGCCTGTATGGACGGTTTTCTTTTCTCTCGCAAGATCCAAGGCAGTCACGCTTTCGAACTCGTGGATCGCAGCGCCAGCCTTTCTTGAGTGTGCCACCAGTCTCTGGGCCAGATCCATTCCGGCAAGTCTTTCAAAGCCGGGATAGTTCTCGATCAGCGGAGCATCAATCATTGTACCTCCGGCCATCTTTTCTTCAAGAATCAGAGCTTTCAACCCGTTTCTGACCGCGTAGATTCCAGCCGTCAGTCCAGCCGCACCAGCACCGATGATCACCACGTCCCAGCTTTCCATCTTGTGCACAACCCGCACAGATCATATTGCGGATTCGACATTTATGAAGTGTTCGAGAGAGATGCAGATCAAGCCAACGCCGCAATGCCACTTTAGAAAGACGTTCACGTGACAAACCGTAGAAAGACGTGTGCCTGACTGTTCATGGCCGAAAACATTGCAGTTCCCCAGTCGGCGAAGCGGCCGAAAGAGCGCGCTCAACTTTGCATGCTACAGTGCCTGCGCCGCCAGTTCGGCGATGTCCATGATCTGTATCTTGCCCTCTGCGCCAGCAGTCTTGACGGCGTCGTCGAACGTCAGCATGCAGAATGGGCATGCAACGGCCAACACTTCTGCGCCGGCCTCAACTGCTTCTTTCACCCGCGTCTCAGCCAGTCGCGTGCCCGGGATGTCCACCCAGAGTCTTCCTCCTCCGCCTTCGCAGCAGACGCTTCTGGCTCTTGATCGGTCGAATTCCAGCAGTTTTGCGCCGGGCAGGCTTTCGATTATCTTGCGGGGCTCGCTGTAGATGCCGTTTTGTTTTCCAAGGAAGCATGGATCGTGGTACACTATTTTCTTGCTGATTTCCTTGGTAAACGTGAGCTTTTTCTCGTCAACCAGTTTAGCGAGCAGCTGGGTGTGGTGCTGCGGCTCGAAGCTCGTCTGGTTATAGCGGTTCTTGAAGGCATGATATCCGTGTGGACAGCTCGTGACGACTTGTTTGACGTTGTATTTGTTGAGGGCCTTCATGTTTTCCTCGACGAGAAAGTCGAAAAGACCTTTTTCGCCCATTCCGTAGACTTCGCTTCCACAGCAGTTTTCCTCCTCACCTAGGACGCCGAAGTTCAGGCCCGCCTTCTCGAAGCACGTTACCAGGCTTTTGGCGACATTCTGCACTCGCGGATCGTATGCTGACGTGCAGCCCACGTAGTACAGTATTTCGGCTCCTTGGGAAATGTGCTTCAGGTTGACGCCTTGGCTCCATTCTGTTCGTTTCCCCCGGATTCTTCCCCACGGGTTGCCGTTCTTGAATATGCTTTCCAACGCGTCGCGTATGGTGGGCGCTATCTGGCCCTCTTCAACTGCCATGCCGCGCATGTCAATTATGAACTCGTACGGGTTCAGTTCCTTCGGGCATCTGACGCCACATGTGCTGCACATGGTGCAGCTCCACAACTCGGTCTGGGAGTGCTGCGACAGCTTGCCCAGCGTGGAGACTTCGCGCATGTACTTCCGCACGTTCAGGTTGGCCTTCTTCGCGACGGGACAACTGCCCGTGCATGTTCCGCATTGGATGCATTCGAGGAGTTTGTGTTTCTGAGAAAGCTCCTGAGAGTTCATCTTCATCCATCACTTTTACGTGAAGTGGGAGCGTAAGGTTATTAAAGCGTTTTCCCGTGTATCCTTAAAATCCGACCATAAAAGAGGAGATTGCCGTCAATGGAGAAGAAATCGCCCAGAACCGGCATTTTCGTGTGTGAGTGCGGCGGCAACATAGGCGATGTCGTGGACGTTAAAGCGGTCATTGACACCGTGAAAAGTTGGGAAGGCGTTGCAGTCGCCAAGTACCACAAGTATCTCTGCTCCAAACCGGCACAGGAGATGATTCTCGACGCCGTCAAAAAGGAGAACCTGGACCGTGTGGTTGTCGCGAGCTGCACGCCTAGAATGCACCTGGCAACCTTCCAGAGCGTCGTCGAAAGGGCCGGCCTCAATCCTTACATGCTTGAGTTCGTGAACATACGCGAGCAGGACTCGTGGGTTCATGGACCACACGCCTCGCCTGAAGCCACAAGAAAGGCGGTGAGCCTGATCCGCGGCGGTTACGAGCGGAACATGCAGCTTGAGCCACTTCAGACTGTCAGTGAAAAAGGCTCGAGGGAAATACTCGTGGTCGGTGGGGGAATCGCGGGGATCACAGCGTCGCTCGAACTGGGGTATCTGGGCTACAGGGTTCACCTTGTTGAGCGCAAACCAAGCATAGGCGGAAACATGGCCAAACTGACGAAGGTTTTCCCGACCCTGGACTGCGCTCAGTGTATTTTGACGCCGAGGATGGCTGAGGTGGGCAGAAACCCGAATGTCAACTTGCTCACGTACGCCGAGATACAAGAGGTCAGCGGGCGGCCGGGCAACTACAACGTGAAAGTGTTCATGAAGCCTCGCGGCGTGGACGTGCAGAAATGCAGAAGTTGCGGCGTCTGCACCAAGGTCTGCCCCGTTTCCGTTCAGGACGAGTTCAACGAAGGCCTGTCCAAGCGGAAAGCAGCTTACGTCGAGTTTCCGCAGGCTGTTCCGTCAGCATACGCAATAGACTTCAACTCCTGCACGAAATGCGGCAAATGCGAGCAACTTTGTCCAGCCAAAGCCATAAGCCTCGCAGACCAGGGCAGCACCGTCGAGCTCAAAGTGGGCGGCATAGTCTTGGCAACCGGCTACCAGCTCTACGACGCTGGGAAGCTTGATACCCTTGGCTACGGCGCATACAAGGACGTCATCACAATGATGGATTTGGAGCGGTTTGTCTCAGCCACAGGTCCGACCGGAGGCTATGTTAAACGTGCGGACGGCACGGACGTCAAGCGCATGGCAATCGTGCTCTGCGCAGGCTCCAGGGACAAGAACTACGTTTCGTATTGCAGTCGGATCTGCTGCATGTACTCGTTGAAGCAGGCTTTTGTGCTCAAGAAGATTTTGGGCATCGATGTCAGCGTGTACTACACGGACATCCGGGCAACTGGCCGCGGGTACGAGGACCTGTATTGGCGTGACCAAGAGGCTGGCGTGAGTTTCATACGCGGCAAGGTTGCAGAGGTCTATAAGAATGGCAACGGCAAGCTGGTTGCCGTGGCGGAGGACACTTTGACCGGCGAGGTTACTGAGGAGGAGTTTGACATGGTTGCGTTGGCCACGCCGATGGTTCCGCCTTCGGGACTGAGGGAGCTGGCTGACAAGATGAAGGTGCCCGTCAGCGAGGACGGCTTCGTGACTGAGAAGCATCCGAAGCTTGACCCAGTTGACTCGCTGGTGACTGGCATCTTTGCTTGCGGCTGTGCATTGAGCCCGAAGGACGTGCGCGACACTGTTTCCGACGGGCTGGGCGCGTCTGCGAAGATTGCGCTGTTCCTGAAGAGCGACTACGTGACGACGAGCCCAGAGAAGGCCTACGTGATCGGCGACTTGTGCGACGGCTGCGGCAAATGCATGCCGGTCTGCCCGACCAACGCGATCAACATGGCCGAGGGCAAGGCCAAGATTGACCCGTTCCAGTGCAGCGGCTGCGGCGCGTGCGTGCCCGTGTGCCCGAAGGAGGCGATTGACTTCAAGAACGCCACGATGAAGCAGATCATGGCGCAGGTGCGGGGCGTGCTGGCTGAGAAGCAGCCGGGCGAGGTCAGGGTTTTGGCGTTTGTGGACAGGAATGTTGGCTACGCGGGCATGGACTTTCTGGGTTTGGACCGGACAAACTATCCGGAGAACGTCCGCATCGTTTCGGTTCCGTCAACAGCTATTCTGGGACCGAGACATCTGCTCGGCGCCTTTGCTTATGGTGCAGATGGCGTGCTGGTGATTGAAGGTTCACAGGAGATGGACGAGAAGTTCACGAAGAAACGCATAATCGACTTCGGCCGGGAACTGGCGCCGTATGGCGTGGAGAACATGCGTGTCCGCTACAGCTACGTGCCGCTGCCCGTGTACAAGAAGGCGGCGGAACTCTTCAGCATGTTCACGGAGAGAATCAAAAAGTTCGGTCCGCTGCCTGAGGATAAGCGGGCCAGCATCAGGCAGAAGCTGCTTCCTGCTTAAGCCGGGTTTTTACAGCTTTTCCGCGCCAATACGGAATACCCCCCTCTAGATTTTCACGCGGATTGTGCAGGTCTGGCGCTGTAGCTTCGGCTGGTTTGCCCTTAGGCTTTGGTGACTTTTACCGCTCTCGTTCCCTTGGCTGTCTTCTCAGTTTCAAAGGAGACTTGATCGCCGCGTTCCAGCTTGGCTGATCCCAGGATGTCTTCCAAGCTGAAGTACAGGTCTTTTCCGTCCTGCTCCGAGGTCAAGAAGCCGAAGCCGCGAATCACGTCGACAAGTTTGATCTTTCCCTTGCCCATATGACATCACTTCCAGACGAAGGTCTCTCCATCGTCCATGTTGTGGAATTCACCTTCGAAATGAGCCTTTGCCGCGAGTGTGTCTCGCTCGGATTTTTGCCTGTGGAACGGTATGAGCACGTCTGGCTTGAGCGCATCCATGAATATCCGGTAGTCGCCCATTCGTCCGTGGCCTGACACGTGAAGATCAGGGAAAAGCATGGCGCCGCTGGCGTTGACGTGTCTGATCATGTGCTGCTGGCAGACCTTCATGTACTGCTCGTACGGCGAAGTCGTCGAGAAGATCACGGCGTCCTGTTTTCCGAGTTCCAGCAGCTTCTCGCCTTTGCATTCTTTCTTGTGAGTTTCGTCCGCTTCCAAGCAGGCTCCGCCCTTCAGTATTTCGTGGAACGACGTGTCGTAGGTGTGCCACATCCTCGCGTCAGCCAGAAACACGTATTTCGCGTAGTCCTCCGGCTTGATGTCTTTGAGTTCTTTGAGCCTAAACATGGCATAGTCGCCGATGAGGATTCCGTGGAAGCTTCGGCGCATGCTTTCGTAGACGTCTCGCATGGACTCGCCGATTAGTGCGACGCGTCTGTCCAGTTTTGTCGCGGTCTCCTCGAAACAGTGGATTCTTGGGACCTCCGAGGCGCGGATCGCGGCAAGCACAAGGCGGAAGTTTATGCCGGTGAGGCTCTGCTCCAGCTTCTCGGTCATCATGTCTTCCACGCCCGTCACTCCTTCCTCCTGCACGCCTATGGTCTCGTTAATCAGCAGAATCTTGTCGTATTCCTTCCGGAGCGCCCGGATCGTGTTCCGGGGCGGACGGTTTTCTTTCAGGTTGACTTTGAAATCGCCAGAATAGAGGACAAGCCGCTTCCCGGGCAACTCAACTGCCAGACTGTAGGCGTTGTGTGTCGAATGTTCTGTCGGAATCCACATGACCTTGAAGTGCTTGCCTATTTTCACCTTGAAGAGAGAATACAATGCCGAGCTGGATCGGGCAACCCGATACTCTTCTGGAATGGAGTCTTTGTCTTCGACCGCGACGAATACTGCGTCGTCGAATGGCACCTTGTTGTTGCGGAACTTGTGTTTGCTGCCCTCAATCGTGGGCTTTGTGGAGAAGATAGGCGCTAGCTTCTGCGTGTGAATGCACACTTCATTGTATATGAACGGCAGACCTGAGACGTGGTCAGAGTGCTCATGGCTCAGGCAGTAGCCTACGACGTTTTCAAGCGGCACGTTGTCGAGCACTGGTGCGCCCACCGTCTTTGAAACATCAGCGTACGAAGCGTCGTTTCCGAGGTCGAGGAATTCGTAGTAGCCTTTGCTGAGATTGAAGCCTGCGTCAAGAAAGATCACCTCGTCCTTGTACTCTACCGCGAAGCAGTGGCCCTTTTCTTCCACGCCGCAGCAGTGAATCTTTACTTCTTCAGAAACTGTTTTGGGCATTTTCTCCCCAGCCTAGGGTCATATGCAATAGTATAAATAGTTTACTTACGTGTTGACTTCGGGACGAGCTGCCACAATGCTCTCCCATCGTGTGAACAATCAGTTAGCATTAGGCCGCGCACTACGTTGAAGGACCGTGCTGCGTCCACTCAGGAACCCGCGCCTCCGCCACAGAATCGGCACGGGGAATGTAAGGCTTAACATCAACGATCGGCGACCCCTCAACCGCATCAAGCCCCTCAACCGCCAACACACACCCATCAATCCTCAACAACTTCACAACGCAAAACGCAACAGGGTTAGGACGCGAAGGGCTCCTGCACGAAAACACTCCCGTCTCAACGTTTGCCGCGTGGCGCCTCGGCACCACCAGAAGCGTCCTTCTATCCTCTTCATTGTCACGCAAATGCATCCAATAGAGAATGATCAGATGAGAAAAATCCGCAATGCCCTTGAGCCCCACGCAGTATTCCGGAAGAATGCGTACCTCCGCCTCTTGCTCACCAGCCTTTTCCACAAATCCGATGAATCGCAGTTCAGCCTTCAACAACATGTCCAAACCTCCAATTCTATTGTTTCACACTGTCTTCCCCTGTTCTTTTGTCGCGGTTAACATTGAAATGGGTTGCCATTGGCGCAAAGCTCACATGTCTCTATGTCAATTGAAGGATCGAAAGCCTTGTGCAATTCGCACAGCAACCCTTTTGCCCTGATCGTACGGCAAATCCCACAGTACGTGAGGATCAGGTCGCGCCGGGAACAAGACCCCTGAGTGAGCGCCTCCGCGGTTCTCTCCACGTGACGCTTTATGTCGCTGTCGCCTTCCAAGTTTATGGCTTTGCCGCGCATTTCACGGTTGTAAAGGCTTATTGCAGGCTGGCTCAGACCCAACAGTTTCGCGGCTTCAGCCTGCTTGAGACCGTGTTTTGTTGTGAGCTCCTTTGCAATGATTGCGCGGACGGCGGGCAGGACGCATTTTACTGCGACTTCGCAGGGGACTGACATTTGTGATTCTTCCGTGTATTGTGTTGTGGAAAGGCATAAATATACTTTATTACAATCGTAATAAGTGTTTGGGAGATGGAAACATGAACTGGAAAAACATTGTCGAAATCTCGCCAAAAGTCTACTGGGTCGGAAGCCGAGACTGGAACCGCAGGCTTTTTGACGCGTTGATCCCGCTTCCAAAGGGGACAACGTACAACTCCTACCTCGTGGTTGGCGAAAACAAGAAGGCCCTCATCGACACCGTCAACCCGGGCTTCGAAAACGAGTTAACAGAGAAAATCAGCAAAATCACAGACCCACACGAGCTGGACTACGTCATAATGAACCATGCCGAGCCAGACCACGCCAGCGCCATACCACACATGATGGCAACAAGCAGCAAAGCCAAACTTGTAACAGGCGCCCGAGGAGCCAAAATGGCCAAAACCTTTTACAAGGTCCCCGAAGAACGCATAGAAATAGTTGCCGACGGAGAAGGCGTAGACCTAGGCGGCAAAACACTCCGCTTCATCGACGCCCCGATGCTCCACTGGCCGGAAACAATATTCACCTACCTGCCGGAAAACGGCATCCTGTTCCCGTGCGACTTCCTAGGTTCACACGTGGCAAAAGGCCTCTACGACGATGAAGTGGAAGACTTGCCTGTTCTCGCTCAGAGGTACTTCGGCGAGATAATGATGCCCTTCAGATACAATGCCCAGAAGGCCCTAGAGAAGATAGAGAATCTGAAGATCGAACTGATCGCGCCAAGCCATGGCCCCATACACAGAAACCCAAAGCAAATCCTCGAGTTGTACAGGAAATGGGCAAACGGAGAAACAAAGCCCAAGGCAACCATCGCCTACGCAAGCATGTGGACTAGCACCGAAAGAATGGTTCAGCCCTTAGCCGACACGCTAGCTTCTGAGGGCGTCGAGATCGCAGTCCACAACTTGGCAGTGACAGACATTGCCGAGCTCGCAAAAGACCTTGTTGATTCACGCGCCATCATACTCGGAACGCCAGCAGTCCTCGGAGGCGCACACCCGCTGGCAGTCTACGCAGCCTACCTAGTCAAAGCATTGAGACCCCCGGCAAAATACGCCGCTGTCCTGAGCTCCTACGGGTGGGGCGGCGGAGCAGTCAAGCACGTTCAGGAAGTGCTGGGCCCATCCAACCTCGAAGTAGTGGGATCAATCGAGATAAACGGTCCGCCGACAGAGGATGATGTCACCCGCATTGTTGAACTGGGCAAGAGACTGGCCACCAAAATAAAGGGGGGGTAGCGTGAGCGAAACCGACGTTGAAAAGAAACGGCAACTGAAAAACCTGATCACACATCTTCACGCCGCGCCGACCGGTCGCCGCTTCTCAAGTCCAAACTCAGAGAGAGTCTGCCGAAACAACATCAACGACGGAACAATTGGAGACCGAGACAGGAACACTCTCTCACGAGGAGGCAAAGGCGATGCTTGACGCGCTTCCCGTCGACATATCATTCGTTGACAAAGACGACCGCGTGAAATACTTCAACAAGGCACAGGGCAGAATCTTCGTGAGGACAGAAGCAGTCATCGGAAGAAAAGTGCAAATGTGCCATCCACAGCAGAGCGTCCATGTCGTGAACAGAATCCTCGAAGCGTTCAGAACAGGCAAAAAAGACGTTGCGGAGTTCTGGATAGAACTCGGAGGCCGCCTGATCCACATTCGCTATTTCGCCGTGAGAGACAAGAACAAGCAGTATTTGGGAACCCTAGAAGTGACACAGGACTTAACAGATATCAAAAGACTAGAAGGACAGAAGAGACTCCTCGACTGGGAAAGTTGACAGACGCCCGCCACATCACGGACCAACGTGGAATGGCTAACCGATTCTCTACCACTGCCGCGCAACCGACAGGTGTTAAAGGATGCAGCATCGCACGTGAAGAAAATGGCTTCTGCCTCACACCCGGAACCCACGATCATACGGCCACGTCAGTCCACACAAAGACGGCTACCAAACAGTCAAAATCCACAGGCTCACAGAACCGATGGACAGCCAACCTGTGCAACAAATGGAAAAAACAGGTTCCGACGAGCCTACACTTTCACAATCTTGTATCCGGCCGCTTTGCGCAGTCTATTCATGATGGCCAAACCCAGTCCCTCGGTCGGCACTCCCTCAGCGACAATGACATTGACCCCCGCGGTGTCGAACTCCCGCAGAAGCCTGAACAGATTCCGAGCAACACTCTCCAAGTCAGTTCTGCTTCCGGCACTTTTGACAACGTCAGCCCGATACTTCGCGGCGTTCTCGTCGGTGCACAAGACCCCAACTTTGCGACCGCTCAGCCGGTAGGAAGCCACCAGCTCCTCAATTTTGCTGACAAATTTTTCCGGGTCGCCTTCAACCAAGATCACGTCGGCTTCAGGAGCGTAATGCCTGTACTTGACGCCCGGCGAACGCGCCTTCTCAACCGACACGGCCCTGTCTGCAGTGACCACAGCGTCGAGCTCAACTCTGCCCAAAACCTTCCTCAACGCCTCAAACGGAACGCCGCCGGGCCGCAGAACCAGCGGTGGACCAACTGTGAGATCGAGAACCGTCGACTCAACCCCTATCAACGTCGGCCCACCGTCCAGCACAATGTCAATCCTCCCGCTCAGGTCTTCCAGCACGTGCTGAGCGGACGTCGGGCTTGGTCTTCCGGCAAGGTTCGCGCTTGGCGCCGCTATCGAACAGCGACTTTCCCTAATGAGAGCGAGCGCCACGTTGTGCCGCGGCATCCTGATCGCAATTGTGTCCAAGCCAGAAACGGTCACGTCGGGCACGACGTCCGACCGAAAGAAGATAAGCGTCAAGGGCCCCGGCCAAAAAGCACTAATCAGCCGGTATGCTTCGTCGGGAACCGTCTTGGCGAGACGTTTGACCTCAACCGTGCTTGCCACGTGGACTATTGGTGGGTTGTCGAATGGCCGTTTTTTCGCTTCGAAAACAGCGGTAACTGCCTGCGGGTTAAGCGCATCTGCCCCAAGGCCGTAGACGGTTTCGGTCGGAAACGCGACTAGTCCACCCCTTCTTATGCAGTCTGCCGCCTTCCTGATTTTTGGCGGATCCGGCGCTGCCGCGTCGACTTTCAATACTGTCGTTTTCTTCATTGACAAATGCATCAGAACGAGTCTTGGCATTTAAACAATTTCGAACGAAGTGCGGGTGAATGCTCTTGCCTACACGACGTAGCGGTCAATTATCTTCTGCATGCCCTTAGGTGCGGTTTGTCGCGACGAAAGCTGCTTCAGTATCGTTATCATCTGGGGCTGAAAACGGGCAATGTCCGTCAGTGTCACGAGGCCCACAAGACGCTTCCCCTCTATGACTGGCAACTTCTTGATTTTCATGTGAAACATCAGCTTCACCGCCTCGGCCAAATCCATTTCCGGCTCAGCCACGACCAACGGGCTGGTCATGATCTCCTTCACCTTGATCTTTCTCGCGTCTCTTCCCTCGGCAACAACGCGTTTCAGAAGATCCCGCTCCGTCATTATCCCCATGGCCTTGCTCTTCCTCACAGCGATGAGACAGCCTATTTCGAACTTGTTCATGATGTCAGCAGCCTCCTTGACCGTGGAGTTGTCGTCGATCGTTATGACTTCCTTCACCATCACATCCTCAACCTTCAAGGACGCCTCACCCTTCTGCTTCTCCACCTTGGTCTGTGGCAAGCAAAATCACCAGACTTTCTACTTCTAACGCTGCCGTCTATATAAATTAGCGTGCAGAACACAACTTATGCTTTGCGCAACCTGCGGACGACGGCTTCAACGTGAGCATTAGACATGGTTTGCGCCTTTTCAAACTTGCTCTCAAGCTTCGCAAACGGTCTAGTAGCATCAACCCCCAGTTTGGAGGTCAAGCCAGTTTCCTGATCGGCTGAAGAATCGAGCGAAGACCCCCGCGCATTCTTCACTTCAACAAGATCCTCATCTGCCTGAAAACGCGTTGCAATGGCCCACTCCACGTCGGAAGGGTCAAACACGTCGATGTCGCCGTCGACGACCACCGCATGTTTGAGGCTGGAGTGTGCAGCGAAAGCGGCAAGCAACACGTTTTTTCCATCGCCGTCAAGCTGCTTTTCCACGGAAACTATCGCGTGGAGCCATCCGCAGCCCCCCAGAGAAAGGTTTACGGCATACACTTTGGGCACGACTCTCGAAACAGCCTCCCAAATCAGGACCTCATGAGGCAAACCCATCAAAAGCTTGTGCTCGGCGCCTGAGGGCAAAAGCGCCTGATACAGATAGTCCTTTCTGTGCATGATCCCGACGACGTTGACCACGGGCTGCTGCCTCTGCACGTCATACGTTCCGGTTATGTCCACAAACGGCCCCTCAGCAACCTCAGCGTTTGCCGAAATCTTTCCCTCAATGACCATTTCAGCGTCTGCCACGCCACACGCGTTGACATTTCCGCACTCAACAAGCCGCAGACTTCCGTTCAGCAACGCATTTGCCACGTCGAACTCGCTGACTCCGAAAGGCAAAGGCGAAGAAGCGGCAAGCAAGACCGCCGGGTGGACTCCAATGGAGATGGCGACGTCCAAGTCCTTGCCCCTTTCCTTGGCATCCCGCCAGAGCTTGAAGAGATGCCGTGGGACCAAACGAATTGCGAGCCGCTGCCTGTCTAGTACTTGGAGGCGGTGCACTGACACATTTTCGGCCTTTCCATCGACGCTGCGTGCATGAATGACTCCTGACGTGATGTATGGTCCAGCGTCTCTTTCAAAATGAGTGAGGATCGGAATCTTGCGAAGGTCCACACTTTTCTCGGTTGTCTCTTTGACGGCTCCGCTGCTGCCGATTTTGGGTTTCCGAGGCGACGCCCAAGCAGCGGCCAGACCAGCATACACATCGTCGGCGCTGCAGGCCAGTGCCTTGCAGATCCTCTTACGGGTGCCTGCAACGTTTGCGATCACCATCGCCGTTTGGTTCTTGACATTTTCGAAGAGGAGAATTGGGCCTTCGTTGTCGAAACTCTTGATCACGTGGGAGACTTCGAACATTGTTGAGACTTCATCTTTCACTTTGACAATTTCCTTTTCCTTCTCCATCTGCGTGACAAAATCTCTCAAGCTCATGTGGCAACGCCTTCTCTTTGCGGTTCAATATTGGACACTTTCTCAATCAGTCTTTTGAATACTGATTGTGCCTCAGCCTCATTCATCGTCTCAAGGTAGACTGAGACCAGTGCAATTTTCTCTTTTCTCGCGGCCACATATTCTGCAAACATTCGTGCCGAGACTGCGTTTCGGTCGCCGAGCAGCACGGACGACGACACCGGCCCGAGCATGTCCTTCGGACGTGGAACAGCAATCGCCAGAGTGCCAAGCTTGTCCTCTCTTTCGCTCAGCAAAATGAGAACCGAGTTCTTAGCTTCCATGTAGACCGCGAGAAAATGCGTGTTCTTCTCGACTATCTCGTCCTTGACCACCTTTGCGCGTTCCATACACGCTTCTCCGTTGCTCATTAGTAGGTTTACACACTCACTATTTATCGCTTTCAAATATTCGAAGGCCCTTCGGCGCTTTGGTTCTGGAAATCGTCCGACAATGTCACCGTCTCCTGCTGATCAAAACGGCACGTTTCGAATCGTCCGCGAACATGCTGCCGATGCTGTTCGAAGCAGACCAGAAATTGTCCTCTGTGCCGGCAAAACATGCGGCGACAAAGAGAAGCTCATCGAAACCATTCGTTTTCAGAACAGGGTTTTGAACGAAGCGAAGTCCACGTGGTTCTCTTCCAAGACGGTGGGTATCTCCTTCAGGTTCTTGTCCAGCTTCACCTTCCCCACAACCACCACAGAAGGCTCCTCAGAAAGCGGTGTCAGAACCTTCAGGGCGTTGCGCACATAGTCGATCTCCCGCACCACGCCAATGCCGAGAAATCTCCTGTTGGAATCATACAAGCCCACAAGCAGCCCCTCCTCTTCACCCTTTCTAGTCACGACGACTTTCTTTCTGGCGAACTCCTCAACCTTCTGTATCTTGTCCTGGCCGATCCATCGTCTTTTGCCGATGATCACAATGATTCTGTCAGGAAGCTCCGAAACATGAAGGGGCTTCATGCCCAGCAACTGGTATATCTTCCCCAGCTGTCGGAGGCTCATGTGCGATTTGCGCAAGCCAAAAGTGTCATTTCCTTCGACCTTCATCCAACTGAGAGAGAGTGACTGGACTTTTGCGTTCTTCAAGTACTTCATGTAGCCGAGCTCGCGCAGGCTTCGGCGTTTTTCTTGATCTCTTTGCTTGATTACCTGAGGGGACTCGACGACAATCTTCCTGAACTTGTCCAGAGAACCCAGAAGAGGAGCCAGCTCATCCTTCTGCTGAATGCAGAATAGCATGTCTGGACACAGAGCCTCGGCGAGCTGCATCTTGTATTTGACGGCACATTCTCCTTCTATCCAGCCGTCAGTGTTCACGATCACGTACCTGGGACTGTTGGCCAGCAGTTCTTTCTTCAGCGTAGTCAGTCCCTCTATCACTTTCTCGGTTGCGCCTGCAGGCGAGGTTTCGCCGATGAAGTAGGCATTCTTCGCTCGAAGGTTGAAAAGGTCTGTGACCGGCTTCGCCGCGTAGGTGTATGCCACAGTGCAAGGTGGACCAATATCTGACTGGCCGAGGTCGCCGTCGAGAATCGCCACGCGAGACTTTTCTCTGAGCATTCTGCTCAACAGGTAAGTGCAGAAGCTAGTCTTTCCCGAGTCAACACCGCCCATCACCATCACGACAGACGGCTCAGCCTGAACGTTCGCAAGTTCCTCGAATGATTTGTTCCATGAGGAAGGCACAGTGTCTCCGTCAACTTCTTCCGAAGACGCTCCTTCCCCCAGCGAAAGGTCGAACGTTGCAGCTTCTTCAACCGTGAAAGGCAGCCTCTTGCCTTCGCGGACCACAATTTTGCCGACGACATACAAGCCGAAGACTGCCGCTTTGCCCGAGGTCATGGTCACCGACGCCGGGCCATCCACCAAGAGAGTCTTACCCTTCTCAACTGTCCGATTCATTCGTCTTTCCCCGCTGGTATTTGCGCCCGTTTCTCCCCGCGATCTTTATGGCTGAAACAATGTCTCTCAACCCTCTTCTATGTTTTGCTTCGTCGCCGCAACGATTTGTCCCGGCCTCGCCTACACTTTCCAGCATTACATTCAAAGCTAAACATTCGTCCAGCACATGTAAAAGCCTTTCTTTGCAGTCTGGAACCCCGTCGCCAATCTTCACCGACACCGAAGCCGCGTGCGTGCTTGAGTTCTCGACGATGCTGCGGATTCTCCTCAGCGCCTCATCTATGCTGAAACAGTTGTAGGTCTCGACGATCTTGCCGTCCGCCAGAACAGCGACGCCGAAGACTTCGCCGGGGTCGACTCCAACCACGATTCTCTCAAAGTACTCTTTTCCCTGGCTTATCTGCAACGCCCGACTCACGAGGGTTTCGGGCTCCACTCCCTCTCTGTAAACTAGGGTTCTCTCATGGTCAACCAGTTGTTGCTCGCGGTCGGTGGTTATCACGACCTTAATGCCTACAGGAACATTTTCGCCCGGCTTGATGCTTATGAACGGCACATTTCGGGCTTTTAACGCGTCTACAATCAAGTAGTAGGCTTTTCCTGAAACAGTTGCGACGGCTACTTCAGCTTTCATACGAACGTCCATTCTGTTGGCGGAACTTGGACAACAAACAGATTATTAATTCGCAGTTTATATCTCTGTTGATGTGCGTAGAATTGTCGCGGGCGATTCCTACAGGCTGCAAGACCATCGACAAGCTGCTCGGCGGAGGCTTGCCACCTGAGACTCTGAGCCTGGTCTATGGCGAAGCCGAAACCGGGAAAACAACGTTGGCCATGCAGTGTGCCGTCAACTGCGCGAAACAAGGCCACAAGACGCTGTTCGTCGACTGTGATGGCAGTTTCTCCCCGGAAAGGCTTTCACAAGTCGCTTCCGGCGATTTCGACAAAGTGGCAGAGATGATAATTCTGATAAAACCGACCAGTTTCCGGGAGCAAGCCGCTTTTGTGGATCAGATTGACGACTATGTGACCGCAAACGTCGCTCTCGTCGTCTTCGACACGGTCACGTCGCTGTATCGCGTCAGGGTAGCCGAGTCGCCGTCAGGGACGTTTAAGCTGAACCGTGAACTGAACAGGCAACTTGCGGTCCTGGCGCAGACGACCAGAACAAGAAAGATCACAATCTTGATGACCAGCCAAGTCCACGCAGTCTTCGACGAGATGCCCATAGACAGTGAGCCGGTTGCCACAAGGGTTTTAAAGTTTTGGGCTGACACAATAATCGCCATGAAACCCACTGAAACCCCGCAGAACATCAGAATGGTCCTCGAAAAGGGACCAAACAAAACTCAGCCAGTCAACTGCAACGCACGAATACAGGAAACTGGCATACACGATCTTGCACCTCGCTGACGGAGCAAAAGCAATGGACGCCCTGCAAGCTATCACTGAGGCACTAAAGTTCATATTTCCTGCTTACTGTGCGAACGCCATACCCGTGATAGCCGGAGGCGGTTCTCCGATAGATTTTGGGAGGCTCTTCACCGATGGAAGGCCGCTGTTCGGAAAGAACAAGACCTTCCGAGGCTTCTTCGTGGGGCTGCTTCTAGGAGTCGCAGTGGGCGCTGTCGAAAGCGTCGTCTTCCGTTACCCCTACGCATTCGGTCTGACAGTCTCGATAGGCGCTCTGCTGGGAGACCTGTGCGGCGCATTTATCAAGAGGAGGTTGAACATTCCGCCAGGCGGTCTGCTGCCGGTGGTGGACCAGATTGACTTCGTCGTCGGCGCAATAGTGCTCGCCGCGATTCTTGTGCCGGATGTATTGTCGTGGGAGACTGCGGTGGCAGCTTTGATAATTACTCCCCCGATTCACTTGCTGACAAACTATACCGCGTACAGATTAGGCCTGAAAAGTAATCCGTGGTAGGAAGTCTAAGACCGCAGCTTCACCTGAATTGCGACTTCGAGAAACAGGTACGACAGGAAGAACAAGACGACGCCAACTATCATCGTCATGTACGCTTGTCGGGGCTTGTAGGCGTATTTTGTGCTCTGATATATGGCCAACAGACCGAAGACGCCGAGCACGTAGAGGACTACGGAAATCATGCTGTCCGCAATGAACTGCTCTGACAGTTGCGGGTAGAGGATGATGAATTGCCCACCGTAGTAGGCTGCGGGAAGCGGCCTCATGATGATGTCGTACAGGCCGCCGCCGAAGAGGAATATGGCGAAAGCCATGGACATTATCGCCACGGCAATGTTCGAGAGTCTCGTGGTTGAGAGCCTGCGGTACAGCTTGTTCAGCGAAAAGGAGATAGAGGTTGCGCCTTTCTTGACTGATCGTGACATTCTATTTTCTCTCCGTTTCAATCAGGTGTTGAGCTACTTCTCTTGCCCATTCTCCTGTTAAGGGATTCTTGGCAATCTTACTTAAATACTCTTTCCACGAGACTTCTAAAGCTTTCTTCCACCTAGCATGTTCTTCAGTCACGATCTCGCACGCGGCCGAATGGAACGTGCAGTAACCGTCTCTAACGGCGCTTCTACCGCACAAGGCACACTTCACGGTCTTGGACCCCTCTCCTTCTTGGACGGGCAATCGGGATTGAGACAGAGCACCCACGGATTCCACGTCTTCACTCGTACTTGAATCATCGGCGACCCGCAGGTTGGGCAGCATCTTCCAAGCGACTTAACCGTGCCTCTTTGTGGGAGGGGAAAAGACGCTGTGCAGCGTCCTCTGAAGTACTCTGTGCACCCGACGAAACGTTTGCGGGTCTTGCGCGAACGCACTATCATGAGCTTGCCCGCGCCGCATTTTGGACAACTTCCCAGACTCGTCTCCTCCTCCAGCTTAGCATGAGTTGCGAGTCTCTCGCCGATTGCCTTCTCGTTTTCCTTAAGCTTTGCCAGAACCGGCCCCAAAAGCCGAATCACGCTAGCCACTACTTCATCCTTTTTTGCCGAGCCTCTCCTGATTGCTTCCATCTCATCCTCCAGTCCACGAGTAAGCTCGACAGAAGCGACCGTTGGACAGTATTCCTGTAGGACTCCGTGAACCTCAAAGCCCAAGTCAGTGACCATCATTCTCTCACCCCGCACGTATTTTCTCTCCACAAGAGTCTGTATCACGTCACCGCGCGTGGCCTTAGTCCCGATCCCGGCCGTCTCCATCGCCTTCAGCAGACTGCGAGGATTGTATCGCGCCGGCGGAGTGGTGAACTTCTCCTTCGAAGCCACTTTCCTAACGTCCACAGTCTGTCCTTCTTTGACTGGCGGCAACGCAACATCATCGGCACGCGCGTAAGGCCTGTAGAAACGCAGCCACCCTTCCTCAAGCGTTCTTGTGCCCGACAGGCAAAAACCGTGCCCGCCGACGTCAATGCGAACGCAAGTGTTCTCCTGCACCGCTGGGCCGGCGAAAACAGCCATAAACCTCCGGATTGCCAAGTCCAAGAGGCTGCTTTCATGCTTTTCCAAACGTCGCTCCGGCAACATTCCAGTCGGGTAAATGGCAGGATGCGCAGGATCCTCTTTTCTGCCCTCATTAGGTCTCAAGTCTGACGTGGCGAGAAGCTGTTCCGCAAGCTTGCTGTACTCGGGAACTTTGCTTAGGCTGTGCAGTATCGCTGCGTAGTCAATCGCGGGAGGAAGCTTTTGGCTGCCTGTCCTTGGGTAGGAGATTAAAGCGTCCAAGTAGAGACGCTGGGCAATCGACTCTGTTCGCTTGGGTGAGTAGCGGAACAGACGGTACGCCTCGCTCTGGAGGCCACCGAGGTCGAATGGAACAGGAGGCGGCAAAGGAGAACTCTTGACGTCGATCTTCTCGACTGTGCCGCTTTTGCCCCGGCACTCTGCCAGTATAGCTTCTGCCTCTTTCTTTGTTTCAAGCGGGCTTTTCTCGTGGTTCGCCCAGCATTCTTGACCGTCTATTTGGACGAGAGCTCGTATCTCCCAGAACGGCGTCGGCACGAAGCATCTGATGGTGTTCTCTCTTGCGACTAGAAACTGCAGAACCGGGCCTTGGACTCTTCCGGTGCTCAATGCAATTCGTCTCCGCACGTGATGTCTTGCTGCTGAGGTCAATGCCCGGGACAGGTTTATGCCGTAAATCCAGTCTACCTCGTGTCTGGCAAGACCGGCCTCGACCAAAGGAAAATCGAGCCGCGGCAACAGATCGGCGTAGCTGCTTCTGAGCTCTTGCGTGGTCAGCGTGGAGTATTTCATGCGCTTTGCCACGTGTTCCTTGCCGCCGCAGGCGTACTTGAGCAGGCAGTAGCCAATGACACTTCCTTCGACATCGTAGTCGCATGCGTCGACAAACTCGTCCGCGTCTTCAGCAAGCTTTGCAATCACGTTGATCCATGAGCGGACGTATCCAGCCTTTCTCTCAGCAACGTGCCGAGGAACCCATCTCATGCTGAACACGGGGTAACGGTTCCAACCCTTTCCTTCAGCGGCTACAGTATACAAATGTCCAACGGCGGAAGCAACGACAATTGTCCCGCCACGCTTCGCAACGTAGTAGGAGACGTTGCCTTCCAACATCCTTTTTGGGGCTTCCCTCTCGTCGAGGGCCACGGCTATTCTCTTCGCAGCATCCGGTTTCTCGGCAATGACAAGGACGCGTCTTTCCATACTGGCAAACCGCCCCGCGCGAACTCGTTTGGGTCTCTTTTGCAGCGACACAAAAGAAAGTTTCTGCAGAACGCCACTGCTCGTGTAAGGCATGCACCTCGGGCCTCTTCCGTGCAGTAGTTCCCTCTCTTTCGCAGTCTTGCGCTAACCGCGCAACATGGGCATTCTGATGCCTTTCTCTCGTGCTATCTGCTGCGCCCTCTCGTACCCCGCGTCCGCGTGGCGCACAACGGCCGTGCCCGGGTCTGTTGTCAATACTCGCACTATGCGTTCCTCTGCTTCCCTTGTGCCGTCTGCCACGAGACACATGCCAGCGTGAATGCTGTATCCTATGCCGACGCCGCCTCCGTGATGCACTGAGACCCACGTGGCGCCTGCCACGGCGTTCAACAGCGCATTGAGAATTGGCCAGTCAGCCACTGCGTCGCTCCCGTCCTTCATGCCTTCCGTCTCACGGTTGGGCGAAGCAACGCTTCCTCCATCCAAGTGGTCACGCCCAATCCACATGGGCCCGGACAGTTGCCCGTCAGCAACCATCTGGTTGATTGTCCGGCCAAATCGTGCCCTTTCGCCGAAGCCAAGCCAGCACACTCGCGCGGGCAACCCTTGGAATTTGACTTGTTCCTTCGCCTTGGCAATCCATCTGCACAACTCCTTGTTGTAGGCGAAATCTTTCAGTACGACGTCGTCAAGACGGAAGATGTCCTCGGCGCTTCCCACAAGAGAAATCCAGCGGAACGGTCCTTTTCCCTCACAGAACATGGGCCGCACGTACCGCTGCACAAAGCCCGGATAGGCAAAGGCATCTTGGAAACCAGCGTCGTAGGCCTGCTGACGCAGATTGTTGCCGTAGTCAAACGTCACCGCGCCTCTCCGCATCATCCCAACCATGGCTTTCACCTGCTCCCGCATGCTGTCCATAGAAAGGCGAACGTACTTCTTGGGATCGCTGTTCCGAAGCTCATCAGCATCCTCCTTGGCAAAGCCAGCCGGGTAGTAGCCGTTCAACGGATCATGAGCGCTCGTCTGATCCGTGAGGACGTCTGGGATGACGCCGCGCTTTAGCAGCTCAACATGAACCTCAGCAGCGTTGCCAAGCAGACCAATGCTGCGCGGCACACCTTCACGTTTGGCCTCAAGAGCCATCTGCACACCCTCGTCCAAGCTTTCAGTCCACGTTTCAAGGTACTTGTGCCGCAATCGCCGTTCAATCGCCCGCTTGTCAACCTCCACAACCAAGGCAACGCCGTCATTCATGGTGACCGCCAAGGGCTGGGCTCCGCCCATCTCCCCAAGCCCCGCAGTGAGCACGAGCCTGCCGCGAAGGCTGCCGGCAAAATGCTCCCGGCCGACCGCTGCCATGGTCTCGTAGGTCCCCTGCAGGACTCCCTGCGTGCCGATGTACGCCCACGAGCCCGCCGTCATCTGCCCGTACATTGTGAGGTTTTTCTGCTCAAGCTCGTAGAAGTATTCCCAGTTCGCCCATTTCGGAACCAGCATGGCGTTCACTATCAGAACCCGTGGAGCCCAAACGTGCGTCCTGAAAACAGCGACTGGCTTTCCGCTCTGAACCAGCAACGTCTCGTCAGGCTCAAGCTCGATCAGGGCATCAACTATGCCGTCGAAACATTCCCAGTTGCGCGCGGCCTTTCCGGTTCCGCCGTACACGATAAGCTTGTCTGGGTCTTTGGCAACTTCGGGGTCCAGCACGTTGAAGAGCATGCGCAATGCCCCCTCAATTTGCCAGTTCTTGCAGTGCAGCTCCCTGCCGGTGAGGCATCTGATGGGTCTTTCGAACTTTGGCATGAGTGTTCCCCAGAGCGAACAATGGGCGGAACCTAGATTAATTCTTTGCCGAACCCCCAAAAATCGGAGGACTGGAGGACGCCAGAGGCATGTTGCAGACGGCCTCAGTACTTTTGCTCTTCCAGAAGGCGAAACTCTCCGCGGTTTGCTTCCCTGTCAACGGCTATCCGCCCGCTTTTGATGACTTTGTCAATGAGGTTCACGCCGAAGCGGTAGCCGAGAAACTTGTGGTTGGGCACGTCCAAGATTATGACATCGGCCTTCTTGCCCGTCTCCAAGCTGCCAACCTCGCTGGTCCTTCCCACTGCGTGTGCAGCGTTGATCGTGGTCGCCACTATGGCTTCGGCAGGGGTCAACTTCATGAAGTGGCAGGCAAAAGCGATCACCAACTGCTGATTCTCCACCCAACAGCTCGGGTTAAAGTCGGTTCCAAGCGCCACGGGCACGCCAAAATTGATCATCACTCGCGCATCAGCGTATCGACCGTTCATGAGACTGAACGCCGCCGCGGGAAGCAGAACGGCAATCACGCCCTTCGCCGCCATTTCCTTGATTCCTTCGTCCGAGGAAAAGATCATGTGGTCAGCAGACACTGCCCCTATGCTGGCCGCGAGTTCCGCGCCTCCAAGAAGACTCATCTCGTCCGCATGGATCTTCGACTTCATGCCGTGGGCTCCGGCAGCAGTCAGAATCCGTTTTGCCTGTTCGAGGTTGAAGACGCCCCTTTCGCAGAAAACGTCGCAGAATTCTGCAAGCCGCTTTTCAGCCACCTTTGGAATCATCTCCTCTGCTACCAAGTCGACATAGGCCTGAGCGTTGCCTGTGAACTCGGGCGGCACTGCGTGCGCACCCAGAAAAGTGGGGACGAGATCCACAGCGTGAAGCTGGTTCAGACGCTGAATAGCCTCAAGCATTTTCAACTCGTCCTTGGTGGTGAGGCCGTAGCCGCTCTTCGCCTCGACGGTCGTCGTCCCATGCTCCAGCATCACGTCAAGCGTCTCAATGCCGTAATCCACGAGTTTCTCATAACTCGCCTTCCGCGTCTCCCTCACCGTCCGAAGTATGCCACCGCCGGCCCCAAGAACCTCCATGTAGGAGGCCCCTTCTATCCGCATCTGAAACTCGTCCTCTCTCGACCCGGCAAAGACCAAGTGCGTGTGCGGATCCACGAAGCCGGGCATGACGATTTTCCCGTTCGCGCTGAGCACATTCTCGGCTTTGAAGACCTTCGTGACGTCCGGCGTCTTTCCAACCGCCACGATTCTTCCATCCTTGATCGCCAAGCCGCCGTTTCTCACGATGGCAAGGTCGCGCATCTGCTTCCCCACTCGTGGCTTCTGGTTGTCTCCGGCCAGCGTCACCAGTTCTTCAGCGTTCACGATAAGCAGGTCTACCTTTTCACGCGCCCTAGCTTTCGCAGACTTACTCAAAACTACCGCCTTTCTCAACAGCGTTCTGAACAGCTATCTCAAGCACACGATCCTCAGCAAAATTGTCAATCTTCAAGTAGTACGAAGCCACGTCGATCACCGCCTTCAGAGGAGCCATACCGCAGAACTCTGAACCGACAACCGACACGTTATACCGGGCCGCTTCAATCTTGAGCAGCTCGAACACCCGGTAGAGGGGAGTCTTCTCAAAATCGCTGATGCTCATGCCTATCTGAGTGATGCCCTTCTCCGGAATGTAGGCGGCCATGGCCTTGACGTTCGAGAGGCCACCCTTGGTGGCATGTAGCGCCTTCGCAATCTTTTTGGCAATCTTCAAGTCAGACGTGTTCAGGTTGACGTTGAACCCAGCCGCTACTTTCCGAGCACCGGTTACTGTTGCCCCGGCAGTCGGATGCGGCCGGGCAGGACCGAAATCCGGCACACGGTCCGGCTTCACCATGTTCTCGGCGAGCTTCTCGTAGTCGCCTTCCCTGATCCAGTCGAGGTCCCGCCGTTCAGTCTTGGTTGCTGCTTCGGCATAGAGGTAGACGGGTACACCGCATTTCTCGGCTAATGCCCTTCCGAACTCTTTGGCGAGTTCGACGCATTCTTCGAGAGCCACGTTCTTGTTGGGGATGAATGGCACGACATCTACTGCCCCTATTCGGGGATGCTGGCCATTGTGCTTGCGCATGTCAATAAGCTCAACGGCTTTGAAGGCGGAGCCTAAAGCTGCCTTGAGCACCGACTCCTTGGTTCCGACGAAAGAGACAACAAGCCTGTTGTAGTAACTATCGAAAGTCTGGTCGATCACAAAGACGTCCCTGATCCCCTTTATCTCCTTGAGTATCGCCTCAACCACTTCAGGGTCGGAAGTGCTGAAGTTGGGGACGCACTCCACAATTGATTTCAAGGTTCCCCTTCCCCCGTAAGAGTTTCAGAAATCAGAGTTGTTGGGACCCACTAAAAAAGATATGCGTCGCACGTCATGATTTGACTCGAAGAAGGAAAAGACCGTGTGCCGGCGCTGAGATTTCGCGGCATATTCTCCCATCGGGAATCCTGAAAGTGTTAAATACCCATCCGTATAGATCATAAGGCTCAAAGAGGACAGAAAATGAAAAAAGCAATCCTTTTAGCAGCAGCAGTTTCCATGATCGTGCTCTCAGCGCTGGTACCAGCATACGCAAACATCACTGGCACAAAATGGCTAGGCACGACCTATTCAGGTCATGACGACTACTACGACGCCAACGTCAATGCCTACCTGACCGGCGACACGGCTGTTCTTGCCGTCACAGTCAGAAACGCCGAAGGATTCGACATCAACATAACCAATGTGCACGTGAATTTTGACTGGGAAGCCAACTACACCTCAATTCAAGTCAACGCCACCAACCCAGAGCTAATGGCAAACAACGAAGTACGAATGTTCTTCATCAATTTCCAGGTTCCAGACACATCAACAGCGTCCAACCTGTACATGCACGCTTACAACGTCGTCGCTGAGTTCTCGTACCCCAATGCCACAATGGTCAACCAGACCTTGACGGGCTACTACAGCGACTTCGGTGACGACTTCGTGGTCTACTCCACCTCTCAAGCAAACTCCAGAAACCTACTGAGGATAATTGACGGATTTGCCGTGCCGACCGGAGGTTGGCGCAGCGCCAAAGCAAAGGTTCTCTGGCAAAAAGCTCAAAACGAAACCTCCAGCGGACAAGAGTACTACCGCCAAGGCGACTTCCAGACCGCCGAACAACGCTTCAACACTGCACTAACATTCATAAACCAAGCATGGGACGCTGAACAAGCCTACCTCACAGTCTATGAAGAGCTGGACATACAGGAGTTGCAGGCAAGCATAAACAGCATGCAGTCAATGGCGAGCTTCTTCAACGGACTCTCGGTGATGTGGGCACTCTTCGGAGTTGCGGGCATTCTGTTTGGAATTGGCTACATAGTGAAGTGGCTGGTGCACGCGCGCATGCTGCCGAAACAGGCAAAGAGCTCTGAATAGTCAACCCTCTTTTTCTTTCTTTGTTGAAGAAGCGCACAAAGCAGCCTGGCGACAAAGGTTAAATTCCGACTTCGAATTATGAAGCTCTTGCTGCTCTTTCGGTGAGAGATTGACCGCGAAACACAAGTTCGAAGCTCCAACGTGGAACCAGATCTACGACATGCTCCTCAAACTGGCTGACAAAATACGCTCAAGCGGATTCAAACCGGACGTCATAGTGGGAGTCTGCAGAGGCGGCTGGCCCCCAGCGAGAGTGCTTTCCGACCTGCTGGGCAATCCTAACCTCGCCAACGTCAGAGTCGAGTTCTACGTCGGCGTGGCCGAAACCAATCACACGCCCGTCCTGACACAGCCGATCTCGGTGAACACGGCGGGTAAGAAAGTGTTGATCGTCGACGAGGTCGCAGACACGGGTGAAAGCTTGAAGCTTGTGAGAGACTACATGTTAAAGCAGGGCGCGAATGAAGTAAAAATAGCAACGATTTACAGCAAACCCTGGAGCATCGTAAAGCCGGATTACTGCGAGAAAGAAACACGAAGCTGGATTGTCTTCCCGTGGGAAGCGAAGGAAACCGTTCGCAAAATCGTCAAGAAATGCAGGGAAAACGGGGAATCATTCGAGACGGAAAAGGCAAATCTCGTGGAAGCCGGGGTGGCGCCGGAGCTGGTTGAGAAGTTCTTGAAGGAGATATCGGAGGAAGAAAAGTGCTGACACGTCTTGAAGAATTCGGAGAATACGCTGAGATAGCGGGCTTCAAGAATGTGAAGATGGGACACGTGGAAGAACTTCTCAAGCAAGTATTCGACAATAAACCATCAAACGTGGAAGCCCAGCTTTTCAATGCAGAACTCGTCTGCACTTGGCAGCACCTGTATTTTGCGGCTCTGGACGCTTTCACAGCATTCAGGAACAACGCGAACATTTCGAAAAGCGTGGCGATGGAAACCGTGCTCTATGCCTCGGCGCAGCGGCAAATCCGGAAAGCCACAGGACTCATCGGCGTCAAACCCGCATCTTCAAGCCTCGCACTGCTGATAATAGGGAAAGAGTCTGATGCCGTCGAATCTGCACTGTTGACCATGTCTGGGCGAATTCACGGCCAACGTGACGACGGCGTTCTCGAACTCTCTAAGAGGAAAATGGAGAAGATTGTTCGAGCATATGGAGTCTCAAAGTCGGAGCTTGCCACAGTGTCTGATGGAAAAACACGGGAAGAAGCATTGACTGACCTCATCATTGAGCGAATGGCATTGCTTGCCACGGAACGGTAGCAACGTGATCTAGAGCAGTTTCTCCTTCAGAACTGACAGAACGCCCTCAGGCCCCACCACGGACATGCCTGTCACGGCGCCCACAACCTCGACGAGCAAAATCTTGTCAGGCTTGGTCAGGTTCACCTTACTCTTTATCTTGGACGCGACAGCCTCGATTATGCTGCTCGTGGACAGCGTCGTGAAGCGTTTCTCCACGGTTATCCGGAAAGTCTCGCTCTCCCCTATTTTCGAGCCAAGATCAGCAGCCGCTTGCTGAAGCTGTTCAAGATCGGTGGAGACAATCTTTTCGACGGGAATCACTCGAAGCATGTACCTAAACTCGTAGGGCCGGTCATGCAGAATGCTTCGAAACTTGTCAACCGCTTCGAAGGGGTTCAGGGCGGTTCTGGCGGCGATGAGGCCTGAAACACCAGTCCTGCGAACGATGGGCACAGAGTCGCCTATCTGGATCAGCAATCGTGACAACTCGGAACGTGCGTGACCTTCGTTGCCGCGTGAGGTTGTAGCGAGCAGGTTGAAGTCTTTAAACATGGGGAACGCCGCGATAATGTCGAGAGAGCGAACGATTTAATGTTTCTTGTGGGGGCCCAGCCAAACAACGGATGACCATAAATTGTGGTCAGTGTGGATTATTGGCTTTTTCATCGCCACGGGCTCCCAGCCGTCGCCTCACATCATCCCAAGAAACACTATGACGCAACGGAGATTTATCCTTTCTTTGCCACGTTCTGAGCATCATGCTTAAATCTGAATTTGGCGAGTTCAAAGCATCAGATCTCAACGGGAGAAGACTCAGGTTGAGCAAGACTCGCAGACCAGCAATTGTCATACATGGCGGCGCCGGAACGTGGCAGCCCGAACGCAGCAAGCAGGGACTCGAAGGAGCAAAAAGAGCTGCCAGAACCGGTTTTGAGATTCTGCTTGATGGAGGAAACGCCGTTGACAGCGTCATGGAAGCTGTGGCAGTGATGGAGGACGATGGCGCCTTCAACGCAGGCTATGGTTCAAGCCTGAGCATCGACCGAACTGTGGAAATGGAAGCGTCGATCATGAATGGCAGAACGCTGCAAGCCGGCGCAGCGGGGTTGCTGCGAGACATCAGGAACCCTGTCCGCCTAGCGAGGATGGTGATGGAGAAAACCGACCACGTCTTTGTGGTGGGCGAAGGGGCAGAAAAAATCGCGAAGATCTGCAACCTCGAAAGAAGAAACCCGGTGACTGAGCTCAGACTCAAGTATTATGAGCAGCAGAAAAAGGCGCTGCTCGAAGGGAAACTTGAGTTGCCGCGGCTCATGAACCTCGTTAGGGAAAACCCGCGACTCTTCAACCTTGAAACGGTTGGGGCGGTCGCAATCGACAAGACCGGCGACACGGCCGCCGCAACATCGACAGGTGGGATCCCGCTGAAGCTGCCGGGCAGAATCGGCGACTCGCCCTTGATTGGGTGCGGAACCTACGCGGACAATCAGGCTGGAGCGTGCTCAGCGACCGGGATCGGCGAGGTTGCCATACGGCTCGTTCTCGCCAAGACGGTGTGCAACTACATGGAAAGTGGAGTGCCCGCTCAAGAAGCTACTGAACGAGCGATAGATCTCGTCAACAAGAGGATACCAATAGCTCGCGACTCGATGGGGCTGATTGCAGTTGACACACGCGGTGGAGTCGGCGCGTCGCACAATTCGCCAAACATGTGCTGGGCTTACGTGACGACAGAGACGGCGGAGCCGACTGTATCGCTGACAGCCAGAATAGTGAAATAGAGCACGTGAAGAAGCGTCTCCCGGGAACGCTTTCCTCACTATTTCTCGACAACCGACGAATAAAAATGTTTAAACATTTCCAGAATGCTTTCACTATGCCACTGGAAACTGCTCGGAGGTGAAAAGGGGCATGTTTAACGAGGAAGAGGAATGGGACGAAGAAGAATGGGACGAAGAGGAAGACTTTGAAGAGGAAGAATGGTAGCGGAAGGTGACACATACCAACTGCTTTTTGTTTATCTTCTTTGTGACAATCATCTTTTGTTCGGCTTTTTGCAGGGTTTACGTTTATTACCCACATGCAATGATTCTTCACTGATGAGTCTCTCATGACCAGAGTTGCCGTGCTTGATGCTGACAAGTGCAAGCCTAAACGCTGCAGCAGACTTTGCTATCGGTTCTGTCCCATCGTCAGGAGCAAGATAGAGGTAATACGCTTCGAGAATGACAAGGCAGTGATCGTGGAGCCGCTCTGCACCGGATGCGGAATATGCGTCAAGAAGTGTCCCTTCGCAGCTATAGCAATCGTAAACCTGCCGAACGAGCTTGACAAAGAGTGCAGCCACAGGTTCGGCGAGAACGCTTTCAAACTGTTCCGGCTGCCGACGCCATCACCGGGGCTGGTTCTTGGACTGCTCGGACAAAACGGCATAGGAAAGACAACCACGCTCAAGATTCTCTCTGGCGAAGTGAAACCCAACCTCGGAAGCTACGCTGAGCCTCCAAGCTGGGACAAGATAGTGCTGCATTTCAGAGGCTCAACTCTTCAAGACTATTTTCAGAAGACGGGCGAAGGCAAGCTGCGCGTTTCGTACAAGCCGCAGTACGTGGACAAGATTCCCCGGGCTATCTCCGGAAAGGTTGGGGAACTGCTGGAAAAGGCGAACGTGAGAAGCCGCCTCGATCAGGCCGCGGAGCAGCTTGAACTCAAGCAGCTGTGGGATCGACCTCTCGAAGTGTTAAGCGGAGGCGAATTGCAGCGCGTGGCGGTTGTCGCGGCCGTGTGCCGCGACGCCGAAGTCTACCTTTTCGACGAGCCTTCGAGCTACTTGGACGTGAAACAAAGGCTCGAAGTCGCAAAGGTCATACGCCGATTGAAGTCCGAAGAGAAGACGATAGTTGTTGCGGAACATGACCTTGCAATAATCGATTATCTTTCCGACCAAATCTGCATCTTCTACGGCGAGCCAGGCGTATACGGCATCGTTTCCAACGTCCACGGCGTCCGAACCGGCATCAACATCTACTTGCAGGGATACATCCCGGACGAGAACGTCCGGTTCAGGAAAGAACCCATAGTCTTCCACGAGAAGCCTCCAGCCATGAGAGCAGAGGCTGGAGCAACGCTTTTGGCTTGGGATCGGATAGAAAAAACGTACGAGGGGTTCAAGCTAGTCGCGGACCCCGGCGAGGTCAGGCGGGGCGAAGTCGTCGGCATCTTGGGGGCCAACGGCATCGGCAAGACAACCTTTGTGAAGATTCTGGCGGGTGTCGAAGCGGCAGACGATGGACGCAGGTTTCATGAACTGAAAGTGAGCTACAAGCCCCAGTACATCTCTGCAGTGTATCAGGGAACGGTTCGGGAGCTTCTCATGAACATCGCGAAGGAGAACTTCGTTTCGGGCTGGTACAAGAGTGAGATTCTTGAGCCGTTCAAGATCGAACCAATACTGGATAGGAATGTTAACGAACTCAGCGGTGGAGAACTGCAGAAAACGGCCATCGCGGCCTGCCTGTCTCGTGATGCGGAGCTCTACCTGCTCGATGAACCGAGTGCATACTTGGATGTTGAGGAGCGCCTGAACATGGCCAAGATCATTCGGAAAGTCATCGAGAACCGTAACGTGACGGCCTTCGTGGTGGAACACGACGTGGTGACGCAGGACTTCATTGCGGATCACCTAATGATTTTCACGGGGAAGCCGGGAGTGGAAGGCACAGCAGCGCCACCTACGACCCTCAGGAAGGGGATGAACATGTTCCTGAAGGAGATGGACGTGACTTTCAGACGTGACCCCGCCACGAAGAGGCCGAGAGTCAACAAAGAAGGTTCGAAGCTGGACAGGTTCCAAAAACATGTCGGCGAGTACTACTACACGCGGATGGTGCGGAAGTAGCCCGAGGAGCGGCAAGACCATGACGAAAATAGACGAAGTTGGAAAGAAGCTGCTGAACGCCGCGGCGAAAACGCAGCGCAACGCCTATGTGCTGTGGGGATTCGCAGTAGGCGCATCCGTCCTCTCTGAAGACGGAAAAATCTACGAAGGCTGCAACGTCGAGAGCTGGATTTCTGGACTGGGCGTCTGCGCTGAAAGAAACGCGGTCAACCATGCAGTTCTGCATGGAAATCGCAAGATCAGCAAGGTCGCCTTGGTCATGGACGAGAAGAACGGCGCCGAAGTCAGACCTTGTGGCGCCTGCCTGCAGTACATCGAGACCTTCGCTGCCGACCAGAAAATGGTGATTCTCATGGCCAAAACGCGACGTGGCAACGTTCTCCTCGACACTGTCGAAGCAAAGGAGTTGCGAGAACTGCTGCCTCTCCCGTACAGAAAATGACTGCCGCGCCGGCATGATGGGGTTAAGTTAAAGAATGAGCAAGGCAATATCGTAAAAGCAACCTGGTCGGAGAAGGGCAGAGGGAAGGCAACAGTGGCTCAGACAACGTTCGAGGAGATTAGCGCCGCAGACTTCTTCTACAGGAACAGGGACATCGCTGGATTCACGAATCCTTCTCGAGCCATTTTCGTGGCGATACGTGAACTGGTCGAGAATTCGCTCGACGCTGCGGAGAGCCACAAGATCCCGCCCGAAGTCTACATCCGCCTTTCCTATGAAGGAGAAGCCGGCGCCGACACGCAGATCTACAAGCTGCGGGTTGAGGACAACGGCACTGGCGTGCAGGCTAGGCATATTCCCTCGGCGTTTGGGCAGATTCTCTTCGGCTCGAAGTACAAGCTGAAGCAGCAGCGCGGCACCTTCGGCTTGGGCGGAAAGATGGCCATTCTCTATGGGCAGATAACGACGCACCAGCCGGCCACCATCATCTCTAGCACGGGCATGACCAAGACTTACATGTACAAGCTGATGATTGACATCCAGCGCAACCGACCGATCATTCTTGATCGAAAAGTCCTGATCAACAAGGACATGTGGCGCGGAACGATCGTAGAGTTCACGTTGGAAGGCGACTACTTCAGGGCGATGCCCAAGATTCTGGACTACTTCAAGCAGACGGCCATGGTCAACCCTTACGCGAACCTCGTCTTTGTGGATCCGAAGGGCAGACTGTACAAGTTCACGAGAATCACCAAGGAAATGCCCGTGCCGCCCGCCGAGACTAGACCGCACCCGTATGGTGTGGACGTGGAGTTGCTTCAGCGGCTCATCCAGATCACGCCTTACCACAACATGTTGGAGTTTCTGAAGAACCATTTTCACCGAGTTGGCGAGATCACGGCCCAGAAGTTTATGGAGTTCAGCGGCATCGGCCCGTCCAAAAACCCGAAGAAACTCTCGCACGAGGAGATTGTGCGGCTGATGCACATGCTGAAACGGTACAAGGAGTTCCTCCCACCGGACGCCGGCTGTCTGTCCCCGCTGGGAGAGGAGCTTCTGAAAGCCGGCATCCTGAAGGAGCTGAAACCCGAGTTCGTGGTGGTGAACCAGCGCAAGCCAGCAACCTATTCAGGTCACCCGTTCATCATTGAGGTCGGAATCGCCTATGGCGGCGAAGTTCCGAAGGGAGGAACGTTCCTTGTCTACCGATTCGCAAACCGCATTCCACTGCTCTATGATGAGGCAAACGATGTTTCGCTGAGGGTGATTACGGCGATGAACTGGCGCCGCTACAAGGTCTCGCCGGACATGCCACTCGCCATCGTCGTTCACATTTGCAGCACGAAAGTGCCATACAAGACTGTTGGGAAAGAGTTTATCGCAGATCGGCCTGAGGTGAGGCACGAGATTGCCAACGGGCTCAGGGAAGTTGCGCGGCAGCTTCAGCACTTCCTGTCCAAGCAGGAGCACGTGGACCGGGAGCGGAAGCGGCTGGGAATCTTTGCGAAGTACCTGCCGAAGATCGCGCAGTTTTCGACCCAGCTTGCACACAAGGAGAAGCCGCCGGATGTTGAACGATTATTGACGAGCGTGAGGAAATATGGAGAAGAAGCACAAGAGTAGCATCGTCGAACGTAGGAAAGAGGTCTTGGCCAGGCTGGAAGGACTGGGACTTGAGATTTACGATCAGCTTGACAGCGGAAACTTCCCGTCCGTAAACATGCCAAGCCGCTCGACCGACAACATCGCGTACGATGATCTGCTGAGACAGTTCGTGCTCGGCGAACGCAAGGTCAGACGCAGTGCCCGCAACATCAGACACGTCAAGCCTTTCACGCAACTGGTTTGGACGGCGCTGTTCTCGAACGAGCTCACGTCTCAGCGCAAAACCTCAACCCTGAGGGACGTCTACTATTCCGCGCAAGCCTATGAGATGACGTTTCAGGACCAGCAGGAGTCCAACAACATCATAACAGACCTCGAAACCGTGCTGGGGTTCTCGCGAGAAGACTTCAACATCTTCCCGGAAGAGCGTTCAGCAGTCTTCGGCGACCTGACCATCGAGTACACGGTGCCGGGCTACGAGGGGAAAACACTCGACCTCACGTCGCACCCGGACGGCGTTCTGATCGGCCCAGCGCTGACTTCCTCGGAGTTCGTGAGAACGTCGGCCGACAAGGTCATCGCGATCGAGAAGGGCGGCTTGTTCACGCGGTTCATCGAAGAAGGCGTGCACCGGAAACACAACTCGCTGCTCGTGCTCACCGCCGGACAGGCACCACGGGCAACAAGACACTTCATCAGAAGACTCAGTGAGGAACTCAATCTGCCAGTCTACGTGTTCACGGACGGCGACCCATGGGGAATGCACATAGCCATGGTCATCATTTCCGGCTCAGCAAACGCGGCGCATCTGCGCGAACTGAACACGCCCGACGCCAAGTGGAGCGGGGTCTGGGCAACAGACATCGTGAACTACAAGCTGCCGACAGACCCGTTGGACGAGGTTGACATGAAAAGGCTGTACGAGCTTCAAAAAGACCCTCGGTACAAGGATCCGCTGTGGCGAAGAGAGATCAAGACTTTCATGAAGATCAAGAAGAAGGCGGAGCAAGAGGCTTTCAGCAGGTACGGCTTGACCTACATTGTGGATGAGTACCTGCCGGCAAAGCTGGAAGAAACAAAATAGGCTCATGGCGCTTAGGCCGTTGCTCTGGACTGGCAAGCCCTCTGTGAATGGAATGCTTGAATCATGCGGCCGAACAAGTGGACCGGCGGTTCAGGATTGGCGACGGAGTTTTGCGGATGCGTAGAGATTCCAACGAAAGTCGCAAGCAGCGGTCCTGTTAGGCGTTAGCCTTCTTTTCTCTGCTCTGTCCCAGCGAAACCATAAAATAACTGTGCCTTGTTGTATGTAGGAGGCATAGGCATCAAGCTGGCGGACTGTCATGAGTGAAGAAGGAAGCTACGGATTCAATTTTATCGAGAAACTATTCGGCTTCATTATCTTCTTGGTCGGCGTCACGGCCATGTACTACACGGTCACTAGTATGGAGGCGCTCGGCGCGTTCACGGGAATGTTCGGACTTCTGAGTGCCGTTTTCATTCTGCTCGGACTGCTGATCACGATAGCCAAAACCGAATAGTTGACGACCTATTCTCTTCTTTCGACGACCAGCGTGCATCTCGTCGCCAACGCGGCAACAGCGCCTAAGGCCGCAAGCCACGGCGCCACAAACACCCCGATCACGCCCACGGTTGCAGGCATCTCAAGCAGGACTTTGCCTTTGTCATCCTTGACGATTATCCGGGTGACGTTTCCCTCATGTAGCAGTTGCTTGACTTTCTCGATCAGGTCGTTCGAGGACACCTTGAATTCTTCCCGGCTCACCTTCGCAGCGGCAGCGCCGCACGTGGGACAGAACTTATCGTCGTCCTTCAGCTTTGCGCCGCACTTGTAACAGTAGGGCAGAACGCTCACTCCTTCCCTGTTCTGACTAGTATTTATAGGAGGCAAGAGCTTATTAATTTTACAATGCCCCAAACGGCAGCCAAATTGTGCGCACGCTTCTATGGAGACATCAATACATGCCGATCCGCCAACCGATTGTGTGCGTCCTCGGGCACGTCGACACAGGCAAGACTCTCCTACTGGACAAGCTGCGCAAGACATCCGTGCAGGCCCGAGAAGCAGGCGGAATCACACAGCACATAGGCGCAAGCTTCTTTCCTGTGCAGACACTCGACCAGCTTGTCGGCAGCATGCTCACGAGAGTCAAAGGCGAGCTAGAGATTCCCGGACTGCTTATCGTTGACACTCCTGGCCACGAGGTCTTCACAAATCTCCGCACCAGAGGCGGCAGTGTGGCAGACATCGCCATACTGGTCATCGATGTGCTCCGCGGGTTTGAGGCGCAGACCTACGAGTGCCTGGAGATTCTCAAGACGCGCAAGACGCCTTTCTTGGTTGCCGCAAACAAGATAGACCGTCTGCCCGGCTGGAATAGCCTGCCTGACACGCCCTTCTCGAAGGCTTTCCAGCAGCAGGACACCTACGTCAAAGAGGACATGGACAACAGGATTTACGAGATCATCGGCGTGTTCTCTCGTCTCGGGTTCAGGGCAGACCGCTTCGACCGCATAAGAGACTTCACAAAGACGATAGCCGTAGTCCCGACAAGCGCCAAAACAGGCGAAGGCATCGCCGAGATGATCATGGTCCTCGTGGGCTTGGCACAGCAGTACCTCAAGAAACGTCTTCAGACGACAGAAGGCCCCGCGAAGGGCACGGTGCTCGAAGTCAAAGAGGAGCCTGGGCTGGGACTGACGCTGAACACAATAATCTACGACGGGGTCCTTCAGAAAGACGAGCTGATCGTGGTCGGCGGCAGGGAGAAGCCCATCACCACCCGCATACGCGCTATACTCGTTCCGAGACCGCTCGACGAAATCCGTGACCCCCGCGAAAAGTTCACTTCGGTTGACTCGGTTTCGGCGGCTGCGGGAGTCAAAATCGTCGCTCCGGATCTGGAAGGCGTGCTGGCGGGGACACCCCTTTACGCGGTGGCCCTGAACGAGAATCCGGATAAGTATGCTAAGCTGATTTCAGAGGAAATCGAGAAGATACGCATCTCGACTGATGCTGACGGCGTGGTGATTAAGGCTGACACGCTGGGGTCGCTTGAAGCAATAGCCCAAATACTCAAGAACGACAACGTGCCCATACGCTTTGCAGACGTAGGCGACATTTCGAAGAGGGATGTTGTCGAGGCCGCGGTGGTCAAGGAGCATGAGCCGCTTTACGGAGTCATTCTGGCTTTTAATGTGCGAACTCTTCCTGATGCTGAGGAGGAAGCGGCAAGCAAGGGCGTCAGAATATTCTGTGATGAGATAATTTACCACATGATAGAGAACTATCTGGAGTGGTTCAAAGGCCAGCGGGAGGCCAAACTCGAACATGACCTTAAGTCTCTTGTGAGACCCGCTAAGCTCAGGATAATGGAGGGCTACATTTTCAGAAGAGCCAGACCCGCCATATTCGGCGTCCAAATATTGTCCGGAAGAATAATGCCTCGCTGCGCGCTGGTGAGGGCGAAGGACGGTGAGGAGATAGGCGAAATCCAGCAGATTCAGGACAAGGGCAACGCTCTTCCTGAGGCTCAGCAGGGCATGGAAATAGCCATTTCCATGGAGAAGCCTGTGGTTGGGAGGCACGTGTTCGAAAGGGACATTCTCTACGTGAAAGTGCCTGAACAGCATGTTAGACTCTTCTCAACGACGCTCGCTGACAAACTCACGCCGGAGGAACATGAAACGCTCAGCGAGTACGTGAAGATCATGCGGAAACGGGTGCCCTTCTGGGGAGCCTGAGGCCAAGTTCAACGGGAAGCGACTGCTATTACGTTTTTCCTGCACCAATACGGAGTACCCCCCTCTAGATATTTTGAGGTCGGGCGAAAGAGCATTGTTGCCGGGTGGTTTCAAGTCTCAGAGGAAACGAGAAGAAGCAGCGCCTTTCATTGCTCGGTTCAGCCGCCGCCGATTGGCGGAATAATCGCCAAAACATCTCCGTCCTTGAGCTTCGTGTCCAATTCCTCAAAAGAGGACACGCTTCTGCCGTTCACTAGGAACTGGAGGAAGCCTTTCACCTCGCCTGCCTCGCCAGAGTAGACGTACTCGACGAAGCTTCGGCCGTAGCGGCTTGCGAGTTTCTTCAGTGCGGCGGAGACTGTGGCTGTTTCGTCTTCGCTGAAGGTCAGTGTGTCCTCTTTTTTCCCGGTTATCTCCCTGAGCACGGTGAAGAATCGTACGGAAACTTGCAAGACCTGTTTCACCATGCGTAGGGGTGTGCGATGCAGGGATTAAACCGTTGCGTGCTGGCCTAGGATGTTCGATGATTCCTGAAGGGGCGGATGTTTTGTGGTTGTTGGAAACGTGGACTCGTGGGGGTAAAGATTTATATTTGCGGGCATTTTTGCTTATTCCGGATAGTAACATCTTTGGTTTGAAAGGAGGATTTGTATGGCTTATTTGACGACGACAGCGTCGGGACAACCAGTCCTGATTCTGAAAGAAGGTACGACACGCAACAGGGGAAAGGAAGCTCAGAGAAACAACATCATGGCAGCGCGGGTCATAGGCGAAGTCTTGAAGACGACGCTGGGGCCGCGTGGCATGGACAAGATGCTCATCGACAGCCTCGGAGACATCACGATCACGAACGACGGCGCCGCAATACTGAGCGAGATCGATGTTGAACACCCCGCAGCGAAAATGATGGTTGAAATCGCGAAGACGCAGGACGACATGGTCGGCGACGGAACAACGACCGCCGTGGTTCTTGCCAGCGAGCTTTTGAAGAGGGCCGAGGAACTGTTGGACCAGAACATTCACCCGACGATTATCATAAGCGGCTACCGCAAAGCGGCAAAGAAGGCCGTGGAGACGATGGAAAACATTGCGATAACAGTGGAGAATGAAGACCGCCAAACGCTCAAGAAAGTCGCGGTGACCTCCATGGGAAGCAAAGCGGTGGGCGCCGCCAAGGACCATTTCGCAGACATCGCGATCGACGCGGTGAAACAGATAGTTGAGAAGCGCGGAGACAGAACAGTCGCTGACATAGACAACGTCCAGCTGGTCAAGAAGACCGGAAAGAGCCTTCTTGAGTCGCAGCTCATCAGAGGGCTGATCATCGACAAGGAAGCAGTTCATCCCGGAATGCCCAAGAGCGTCGAGAGAGCCAAGATAGCACTGCTCGACTGCCCGCTTGAAATTGAGAAAACCGAAATCAGCGCTGAAATACGGATACGCGACCCGCTCCAGATTAAAGCCTTCCTTAATCAAGAGAACAAGATGCTGGAGCAGATGGTTGAAAAAGTCAGGGCTTCAGGTGCAAAAGTGGTGTTCTGCCAAAAAGGCATCGACGACATGGCGCAGGACTTCCTTGCCAAGGCCGGCATAATGGCCGCGCGCAGAGTCAAGCAGTCAGACATGGAAAAGCTCGCGAGAGCCACGGGCGGAAGAATCGTCACCGACCTGGCAGACCTGAAGGCGCAAGACCTCGGAACGGCAGGACTAGTCGAGGAACGCAAGCTGGGCGAAGACAAGATGATCTTCGTCGAAAAATGCAAGGATCCCCGCTCAGTTGCCGTGCTCATTCGCGCGGGGCTTGAGAGGATGGTGGACGAAGCCGAGAGAGCAATGACTGACGCGCTTTCGGTCGTGTCAGACGTCATGGAGACCAACAAGATAGTTGCTGGCGGAGGAGCAGTCGAGGTCGAGGTGGCAAAGGCGCTACGCGACTACGCAGCGGGTGTGGGCGGCAGAGAACAGCTTGCAATCGAATCGTTTGCTGACGCGGTGGAAGTGATACCTAGAGCCTTGGCTGAGAATGCTGGACTTGAAGCAATCGACGTGATCGTCGACATGAGATCCAAACACGAGAACCAAGACGGGAAATACATGGGCGTGAACGTGTACACGGGCAAGGTTGAGGACATGCGCGAGAAAGGCGTGGTTGAGCCATTGGTGGTCAAGGAGCAGGCGATAAAGTCGGCGGCCGAGGCGGCAACAATGATACTGCGCATAGACGATGTGATCGCAGCCACGAAGCCGAGGACAGAGAAGACGCCACCGCCATCTGAAGGCGGAGAAGACTAGAACAGGCCTTCAACAACACCCTTTTCTTTACGTCTCCATTGTCTTAATTTTTTCTTCGTTGCGTCATGGAGTTGCGAGGAACACAGTTTTGCCGTGCGGAAGCATGTCCTGCTACGTCAAAAATTTAAACTAGCACCGCATTCTAACCTACGAGGCTCCGGTAGTATAGTCCGGTCAAACCTTACTAGGCGAATCTTGCTAAGGGGCTACGTATAACGGCCTCTCGAGCCGTGGACCCGGGTTCGAATCCCGGCCGGAGCACCATCCAAATCAGGCTTGTTTCTGTCTTTTTTCGGTTAGAAAAGCTTGATTTAAGCACTTCCTTAAAGCATGGTTAAAATCGGATCATGCGTTTACTAGTAAAACATTAGGAATGATGACGTGAGCTTCAAATTCTCGTTTAGACTTTCGTATACTCAGTCTGCGAGCAAGAACTAACCTGATTGCAGTTGAAACCGCTAGGTCTTAACAATGGTTTGGCTATTCGCCCGAGTTCGATGTCTTTCACGGTCACGTCGTAGAGTGCGTATGATCATACTCAATTGGTAGACTTTAAGGGTCAAGAGTGCAGTCCAGCTATAGTCAGCAGTATAAAAGATGGAGAGAAGCTAATTCAGATGCGATTTGAGTACTTCTGCACTCAACCATGCAGCGTTGTCCAAAGAGCGTAAACAAACGCACAGATTTAGCAGTGGTCCATATTTCAAATTCATAATTGCATATGAAGAAATCTCGGGGAAAAATACGGATTCAATCTTGACTGAGATAGTATTGGACGAGAAAATAATCATATCGACCGAAGTTGCATCTGCAAGCATTTATGTTACCCCTCTCCCATAATGTTTTGGGGGGTAGAAAATAATCATATCGACCGAAGTTGCATCTGCAAGAGAAGAACGAAGCGTCTTCAAGTTCATTGACGTTGGTTCAGGTGGGAAGAACACCGCGGACATTCCGCGTGGCGATGTTTGTGTGGATTTGATAAGAAAGCCGAAGAATAAACCTCGCAATTTTGTTTGTGGTGATGCATATAATTTGCCTTTCAAGGACGGTTGCTTTGATGGAGCATATTGTTGTGAGGTCATAGAGCATATGGATAGCCCAAAAACTTGCATTACTGAAATTCACCGCGTTCTCAAGCCTAGTGGAAAGCTCTACTTGTCCACTCCAAACGTGTTTTTCTACAGAACAATATTGAGGGAGGTGAGGGGGAAACATTCTATTTTGGGGGGACAAGGACATATCCAAGCGTGGACTGCCTCAGAACTTTCAAATTTGCTTCAGAATGTTGGTTTTTCGTCCCCAAAAATCAGCTATGCAACATGGTGCTATATGCAAAGCACCCACCCGTTGATTGATAGGTTAGCCAAGAAACTTCTAAAGCCAAACGTAACTGAGATGAACATTATCGTAGAGTGCAAGAAATAATTGCCTACAACAAATCAATCTAGAAATGGTTCATCAGAATCTAGTCATTGTCCGACATCAACAAAACGCAATTCAAATTATCATTGAGAACAAGAGCACCGAAACGAAAGCTGCTATGGGTTTTCTTGTTCACAATCATCAATTAGTTGGGTTGTTGGACTCGTTCTTGGATTTTTATGGAAGAATCCAAAATCAGATTCAAGCAGGAGAATTTATCCGTCTGCAGCCTTGTCACTTTCTTGGATAGGTTTGACTACTATGGTTGAAAAATGAAATCGCTCAGGAAGATATGGTTGTGACCTTGGATGTTAATCATGCCCAGAGTGACATGCTTAGCCCCAGAGTTTGAACACAGCCCTGACTAAAGCTCAATGGTAGCCGGCGAAAGTTTCGAACTCTAGCCAAGCATATGCTAGATATATTTTTACTGGTAAAATCATGTTCCGATCCCGGCCGGAGCACCACCAAAATCAGGCTTATTTCTGGCTTATTTCGACCATAAAAGCTTGATTAGAGCACCTCTGGAAGGATGGTTAAAATTGGAGCACGCGTTTACTAGTAAAGATATTGGAACGATGGCATGAGCTTCAAGCTCTCGGTTCAAACTTTTTCTGAATACTATCAATTTGTAAGTAAGAACTGGCTTAATTGCGATTGAAACGATTAGTTTTTACGCGCATTTTCGCTATTCACTCGAGTTCGTTGTTTTTTCGCCTGTCAAGTTATAGCACGCACCACTCAACTAACGCTAAAAGGCTTTCCGATTTTTCAAGTGCGCGTTTGCCCGCGGGAATAGTACGAGGAATATGTATCAATTGTCATTAAGGGATCTTACGTTTGGAAGTTACTTGGATTTCTTGCCTGAACCCCTCTTTTTCTTTCCCTTCTTCCCCTTCTTTTTAGGTATGGTCTTCGCCTCCTAATCAAAGTATCATGATCGATGACCGAATGCAGCTATGGAGTGAAGCGTACTCCATATTTCTCTTCAATTCGGAATATCGACACTATCGCTACTCTAGTCGGGTTTGATCACTATGATTATTCTGGAGACTGCCAATTCACACAGCTTTCTGATTCCTCTTTTACCTCGTTCGTAGCTTACTTTGATTAGCTTGGCTTCTTCAAGCATGCGGACCTGTTCGCTCATGTAAGCCTCACTCATGTCCAGCTTTCTGGCGATTGTTGAAACATCTAAACGCTTTTGAGAAACCAATTGCAGTATTCTAAGACTTGTCGAGGTTAGGGCGTCAGCGATCTTTAAGGCTGCTTCGCCTGTTGCAACGATCTCTTCTAGAGTCAAACAAGAACCTCTGTTCAATATATGGAATCAACAACCCTCTTATAATATTTGTGAAAAGGCGATTGGTATAGACGAATTAGATTATTATAGATATTGTCTATAGTTATAGCCAATTGTGATCCTGTCCAGCGTTGGAGAATCGATTACGTAATAAAACGGTTTGTTTCCTTGGAAGACCGCTCCAAAAAAGGAGCCGCAGAGGATGCTACAAACACTAGTGCTGCACATGCGACTACTTCTTGTTCTTGCTGTACCTCTTTGGAAGTTCGGTTTTCTTCTTCTGCTTTTTCTTCATCTCTCCACTCTTCTAAGTTCTTTCAACGCTCTTGTTTGGGTCGATTGCTAATGGTATAGTGGAATAACTATTTAAATAGCTCTATGGCTAATGAGTTTCTAACGCGCCTACTCTTGTCAGAACCATCGCAAGGCTCCGGTTTGGAATTCCCAACGTTGGCATTAGTGATTTGCTATTGTTATAGGTAACTAGCAAACCTTTTAAATTCTCCCGTGGAGTATACAGCGAGGAAATTTGCCGTTCAAGAAGAGGTCTAAAAAGAAGAAACGCAGACAACGTGCCCGCAGGAAAGAGAGACGAAAATCTAGGCAGGGATCAAAAGAGCAAGTCTCTTTTTTGGCAACGGCATAGCAAAACTCGCGCGCTAGAGTCGAGAAGAAAGGAGGCTTAAGCGTGAGAGGCGATTTGAAGTCCATGGCGATCTTCCAGAATCCTCGCGGCCCCGTTCCTGTTCTTGTTTGCCTTCATAGACTCTATAAGGATGATAGTAGGCGAAGCGCGGTGTCTAGAACAAGAAGAATAGCGTAAGGTACGCCAACGCATAGAGCATAATGAAAAACAACCCTGACTTTCTGTCGTGTCGCTGCCGCAAAGCAAGTATCATCACAACCACTATCGAACACATTAGGGCATACAGACCAGTTTTTTCGGCGAGCGACGCTGTAACGTTGCCTGGGAAGAATAGGGTTCCAATCCCGATTGAGAAACCGGCGTCGATTATGCTGCTTCCTATAGCGTCACCTATTGCGATTTCGTACTGTTTCCTTCTCACGGCTGTCAGGTCTACAACGATCTCCGGCAAAGATGTTCCGAAGGCGACAATGAAGAAGCTGACCATATATTCAGGTATTGAAAGAACGGCTGAGAGCGCTATCACGGATTGTACTGTAATGTATGCTCCTCCAGCCACTCCAATGAAACCGAGAATGGAGAGGAAAAGATGGCGAGACCATCTTCGGTTGGTCTTGTTTAGTGAAGGAGGACTCTTCATCATGCTTCGTGTTATCAGCATAAGCAGAGGCCAGCTGGCCACAAGGAAAACGGCGTTCATCCTTGAAATGTAGCCCTTCTCAACCATTGAAACCGAAGCTATGAACGCCAAAACTTCGCATGCTCCCATGACTGCAATTTCCTCTCTTTTTACTTTGAAGGCTCCTCCAATAAAGGGAAGCAGGCCTAGAACCAGAGTCATTTGCGTGAGTACGGAGCCAAAGGAATCGCCCACATTTATGTCAACATGGCCCATCGCTGATGATATGATCGAGTTCACGATTTCCGGGAAGTCAGTGCCCAGCGACACTACCACAAGACCTATCATCAAGGGAGATAGTTTCAATGCGGTCGCAACGCCTATGGAATGCGCGACTGCTTTCTCCGCTGAGATCGCCAAAAGAGCCAGCCCAATGATCAAGAAACTGATGCCCACCGTGGCTTCGAACGCAAGAATCAAGCCAACCACAAGCGTCGGGACGGCAGTGACAATAGCAAATAATAGCCTTTTGTCTTTCAACATTCTCTCGGTTTTTGTACGGAAGGTTGATTCGCTCCCCAAAGTATTCTCCTCCTCTCATTGCATGTGCGAGTGCTCGTCACAAAAAAGGGAAGTTGGGAATTTCCTAGTGAAAAACCGTGTTCCTATTGTGCCAGATCGACGATTTCTGCTATCGGAGCGTTCGTTTTTACCGATTCAATGCCATTCATGCAACCGTCTTTCGACTCATAAGCTTCACCGGACGCTATGATCTCGCCGTTCGCTGCCTTCAGTCTGAATCGGAATTTCTCTGCTGTATCCTTGTAAATCTCAAACTTTGGTGTTGCGGACATTTATGTTCACCATTCGGCTATAAGTATAGCATTTAACCTTTATAAATATGCTCTCGCCGCTTTCTTTTGGGAAGTAGAACAGCATTTGTGTGCAGGTTTGCCTTCGTCTAGTATGGTATATCAATAATAGCAGAAAAGCGAACTGCTTGTAAGGACTTCTGAAGATGTCTCCACTTGGGTTCGGGTGCAAATCCCATGCCCATTAATATTGAGCCGAGAGTTTGAACCTCGGCCTGACTAGGGGTTGATTGTAGCCCGGGAGAGTTTCGAATTCGCAGACCATAACGCAAGCGTATTTTTACTAGTAAAAAGGTGTTCCAATCCCGGCCGGAGCACCAACAAAATCAGGCTTACTTCTGTCTCATTTTTATTAGAAAAGCTTGATTTGAGCACATCTGAAAAGTATGGTTAAAATCGGAGCACGTGTTTACCAGTAAAAACATCAGGAATGATAGCAACGACTTCAAACTCTCGGTTCAGACTTTTTCTGCATACTTTCATTTTGCGAGTAAGGAATAACTCAATCGCAGTTGAAACAGCCAGGTCTTACTAGCTTTTTGGCTATTCACTCGAGAGTTCAGCGTTTTTCCATCATCATTCATGGAAAGCGCGAATTTCTTCCATGCCGTCTACTTCAATCTGTCTTGCGCGCTCTAATTCTTCTTGCAAGTACAGACCCAACTAACAACAATCCCCAGAATCAGGATCGCGATACTAAGCACGCGCTCTACTGGCCTTAGCGTGGAATGCAAACTAGTCAGAAACCAAGAAAGGTCTTAGCTTTAGTAAATATCAGGTTTTCTCTTTTCTCAACGAATCCCTTGAAGTTTTCAGTTGACAACTGCTCGCATGCCTTTAGATACACTTCTTTCAGTTCGGCATCTCCTGAACCAAAGAATTCTGCGCCCTTGTCCAATATGTCACTCTTGAGGATATTTCTGGTCTTGTTGATCAGGCGAAGATTCCCAACTGCGTCGATCAACTCTTCAGGAATCTTTGCGGCATCCAGCAGACTTCTTGGTACGATGTGATCTCTCTCCAAGCTCCATCCTCTTTTCTTGGGGATTTCCGAAACGCCACCTTGAATTATGTTAAGTATAAGATCCAGGTCCAGAAGCATGAGTTCCACAAAATCAAATGGAACATTAGTCCTACTTTCCATGTAAGGTCCAATCTGTTCAATGGGAAAAGCATTTAGCTTTGTGCTTTCCTTGATGTACTTGTGAATAAGGTCTAGTTTCGCGTCAGGTCCGTAAGAATAGAACCTCATGAAAAAGGACATGTACAAATATTGTCTGAGAAACGTCGTTTGTCCTTCAGGTAACTGCTGACTCGGCTGGTTCATTATGAAATCCACTATGGGAATAAGGGCTAACTCAGACTTCAGAAAACGTTTGGAGAGAATCTTGGCATCTGTCTTTAGAAACTCCATCGTAGAGATCAAAGCTCTTTCGAACTCGTCAAATCCGTCTTTCAATCTACTAGTGTATTCGTCATCTTCAAGTTTCTCTACACCATACTTTGCGCCCTTGTCGAACAGAACAAATGATGCCTTGCTCAAAAAATCAATATCAAAATCAAATTCTCCTGAACCATTCAACTGATCGACTAGCTGTACGAACTTTCCTTCCATCTCGGGCATTTTCAGCACGACTGTTGAAAAGACCAGGTCAGACTTGGTTAGCACTATTCCCCCCGAGTTAACTCTTACAAAAACTTCAAGAACATCATTATAGGGCATGTCATCTTTCACTTCTTGGAAGGGTATTTTGTCACTTAAGTTGAAGACTTGTATGAATCTAGCAAGATTCTTCTGTATTTGTCTCTTGCTTTCTTCAGGATCAGTGCCGAATTTTGTTTGCGCGAAATCTGGGATGTCTTCTATGTTGAGTTTCACAACCTCTTCCATTCTTGCCCAGTGAGGGTCTTTCGATGCTTCATCAGCACTCATGAACCGAAATTGATAGCGCAAGTCATTCTCTTCCTCACCGGGATTGCTATCGAGTTTGAAATGCAGACAGTTGCCATCATACTTGCCAAAGAAACCCATATACATAGACTGAAGCCTTTGCTGACCATCTAAGACCAAATAACGAGATGTTTGAGTTGTATCTTCTTCCGAAATCAATCTCATTCCGGTCTTGTACTCTTGAATGAACTTTCTCGTTCTGATTTTCATGGTAGAGGGGGGAGCCCAAATGAGGAAAGAGCCAATCGGATAATCATTCATGACAGAATCCATCAGTTTGCATATCCGTTCAGGTTCCCATACAAATGACCTCTGAATGGAAGGCAATCTAAATTCATCGTTTCTTATGGACTTGACAACATCAAATATCCTCTGCATTTCTTTTATTTTTGGCATCTCTCCAACGACCCTTAAGTTAATTATCCGCAATAATGTAGGTTATGTGAAAGTGGGGCATATCTAACTTTTGCTTTTCAGAGATGTAGTCTTTCTTCAACAGTGCGCACTGCCGACCAGCCTAGACATACCGGGCGACTGTCAGTTCCCATACCCAAACGAGTTCAGGTCCCGCGTTAGTGCGTAGTCTTTGGTGCTTTCGTCCACACTTTTCGCGCGCTCTCCATAATGCTTCTAAAAGCGAACCCTCTCTCTGGATATGAAAGGCTCATGTTCGTTGCCATGAATGTACATATAATATGTAACCTGCTGCGTTCCGTCCCGCAAGCCTGCCGCGTCAGCCGGCCCACCACTCGTGGTTTGAACGGTCAGCCATCCATAGTCCACGTTTGCCTCGGATGTCTGCGCGATCTCGTAGGTTCATGTCTACTCCGCTTGCGCCCAGCCAAGGATGCTGATTATAAGAGCTCGTTGTCACCAAGGACCCGATTTCCCGCAGTATTGTGGTGGAAGGAAGCGCAAAACCCAGTCCTTGAGAATCGGTCACGATGTCCGTGGTTATGCGATGACTTGACGCTGGTTCAAAGGGCGAAAGCAATATATCCTGAAAAGCAGATTGCCGTCCATGAGCGTCGTCGAGAAAATAGAGAACCTAGTCGAAAACGAGTGCCGAAAAGACTCGAACATTTTCGGCTACGAAATATGGCCCTATCACATTGTGCCAGCGGTCAAATGCGCAAAAGAGCTCGCAAAAAGACTGAATGCCGATCAGGAAATCGTCGAGATTGCGGCATTGCTACATGACATTGCCAGCATAAGACACGGCGACCCGCAGAACCATCACGTTCGAGGCATGGATGACGCTCAAGAAATCCTCACAGCCCTAGACTATCCACAGGACAAGATTGAGAAAGTCAAGCATTGCATTCTCGCTCACAGGGGAAGCAAAACCGTCAAGAGAAGAACAATGGAAGCCGAATGCGTTGCCAGCGCAGACGCCATGGCGCATTTCTGCAATATACCAGCACTTCTTCACCTTACCTTCGTCAAGCAAGGAATGAATGTTGAAGAGGGAGCCAAGTCCACCTTGGACAAGCTTGAGAGAAGCTGGAGCAAACTGATTCCGGAAGCGAAGCAAATCGTGAAGGAAAAGTACGAAGCCGCCAGACTAATCCTCTCGAATCAAGGACGACAACCCTGACCGTTTGCATCGCCTTTTGTCAGAAAAACCCACGCAGTTTTCACGGAGTCGCATGAGTGATTCAGCAAAGAATCGCTCTGGAAAAGATTTAATTCGGTCAACCTGTCTCATACCGATAAAGGCTGAAGATCATGGCCGGACTCGGCGAACTCAGATTCGCAATGGGCTCAAGCATATTCATAGTCTCCTTCTTGTTCGCCGCCTTCCTCGCGGCCATAATGTTCATAGTACAAGTGAGCCTCATCTGGTCCGTCATCCTCACCGTGCTCTTCATACTCTTCCAGTACCTGATCGGACCGTCAATAGTCAGAGCCTCAACCAGACTGCAATATCTGAAAAGCGGCGAAAACCCATGGCTGGAATCCACCGTCAAGGAGCTTGCGGACAAAAGCGGCTTACCAATGCCCCAACTTGCGGTGGTGCCTGACGAAACCCCAAACGCCTTCGTCTTCGGAAGAACAGCACACAGCGCAACCCTCGCCGTCCACGACGGACTGCTCAGGAAACTCAACGAAGACGAGGTCAAAGGCGTGATCGCCCACGAAATCGGCCACATAAAACACAAAGACTACGTCGTAATGACCGTCCTCTCGGCCCTGCCACTCCTAGCCTACATCATAGCACGTGGGACTTGGCAAGTCGCCATCATGTCCGGCAGATCGCGGCAGAGAAACGAAAGCCAAATGAGAGCCGGATTGGCCCTGATCGGAGTGATCTCCTACGCGGTCTACATCATCTCACTGTTCTTGGTAATGAGGCTCAGCAGACTCCGGGAGCATTACGCAGATGCCTACTCAGCCTACGTCACAGGCAAGCCCCAAAGCCTCGAAAGCGCCCTCACAAAGATCACCTACGGGCTGTCACTCTCGCCCAAGCCTCCCTCAGGCGCAAGAGCCTTCTACATAGAGGACCCTGCAATGGCCAAGCAGGAAATGCACCGGATCATCGAGAAGAAAGACGAGTACGACCTCGACAAGGACGGCGTGCTGGATGAGAAGGAACTGGAGGCCGCCATGGAAAAAGAAGCCAAGTCCACGTGGAGCTCGATAAACACGTGGTTCTCGACGCACCCCCCGACGTTCAAGCGCATACTGCTCCTGCACGAGATAGAAGTCGAGATGGAGAGCGGATCATACACCGCCGACCGAATCTACACCCACATATAATGCCGGACTCGCAGACCAAGCGTGCCCTGCACAAAGCAGATTTACCGGCAAGATGCTAGAGTCTGGAAGTGAGGTCTCAAAGTTGAGGGTCAAACTTCTCCGGTACACCACAGATCCAGAGCTCATCTGCGGAACCGCGGCACTCACGTCAACCCGCAGCGGAAGCCCGTCAGAAATCATGCGGGAAATAGACTCAGAAACCGCAAAGCGGATGATCAAGAAAGTGACAGGCTGCGGCCACACTTCCGTGATTGAACATGCATGTTTTACGTTCAGCATCGAAGACGTTTCAAGGGCCATGACCCACCAGCTTGTCAGACACCGCATGGCTTCGTATACTCAGCAAAGCCAACGTTACGTGGCATATGACACTCTTGAAAGCTATGTGACTCCCCCAAGCATCGCAGACAAGGCTGAGGCGAAGAAGACGTTCGACGAAGCATTGGAGAAAATCTCCGAAGCCTACAAGGCACTCTTGAAAATGGACGTGCCAAAAGAAGACGCAAGATTTGTCCTTCCCAACGCTGCCAAAACAAACATACTTGTAACCATGAACGCCCGCGAGCTACGCCACTTCTTCAACCTCCGCTGCTGCGCCCGGGCACAATGGGAAATCAGGGAAGCCGCTGTCGAAATGCTCAGACAAGCCCGGAAGGTGGCGCCTGCCCTCTTTGAAGGCGCAGGCCCGACATGTGTTGAGTTGGGCTTTTGTCTTGAGGGGAAGATGAAGCCGGCGGAATGTGATGTCCAAGAAATCAAGGAGAAGTTCCGAAGCCTGTAGAGGCTGAAGCCCATTTTCCAAAGGAAAAAACCGGTTCGCGTGCTCGGGCGCAGGGTTGTGGCTGTCACTACGCCTTACTGGAGACCCGGACAAGACTATGTGAGAATCGTGGCGGAGGCCGTCTCTGGAAAAGTGTCAGACGGCGACATCGTGGCGGTTTCGGAAAAGGCAATATCCACGGCCTCAGGCAACATCATAGACGAAAAGCACGTGAAGCCAAGCTGGACCGCGAAACTCATCGCACGCTGGTGGATGCGAATTGGCTGGGGCTACCTGCTCGGCCCACTGTGCCACATGCAGCCGAAGCTGCTCAACCATCTTCGCCGATACCCGGAACACCTAGGCAGCAGACACAAACAAGTCGCGCTGCAACAAGCAGGCTTCCTTCAGGCCCTGATGTTCGGCTCCGAAGGAGGCATCGACGGAAGCAACGTGCCAGGCTCATATGTCAGCCTTCCATTGAATGATGCTGAAGAAGTCGCGGAGAAAATCTGCCGAGAGGCAAGAAGGAAATCGGGACGGCACGTCGCCGTAATGATTGTGGACACTGACAAGACCTACTCTTTCAGAGGGTTTCACTTGACACCTCGTCCTGCTCCGATGCGGGGCATCCACTCCTTCGGGGGGCCCGCGTCCTACGTCGTCGGCCGAGTGCTTAGGTTGAAGAGAAGAGCCACTCCGCTAGCGGTTGCCGGCGAGCGTTTTCCTGTTGATGAGGCGTTGGAGCTGGCTGACGCTGCAAACCGTTCGAGAGGACACGGCGCTGGAAGAACCGTTTGGGAGATGGCGGAGCGGTTCGGCGTGGAGCTGACGGGCGTGACATGGGAGATGCTGGAGGCAGTAAGACATAAACCCATAGTGATTATTAGAAGGCAAGAAGGAGGAAAGAGCTGATGGAACCTGCCATCAAAAACCTGAGCGCGTTTTTCAAGCCGAGATCAGTTGCTGTCGTCGGCGCGACCAAGAAAATAAACAAAGCCGGACACGTCATCTTCAAAAACTTCGCCGAGAACAAGAACAGAGGAGTCTTCAAAGGAGAAGTGTACCCAGTGAACCCCACCGAAGACTCGATACTGGGGTTCCAATGCTATCCATCCGTAACCAAGGTCCCAGACGGCCTTGAACTAGTCGTGATCGTCGTCCCAGCAAAGACTGTCCCGCAGATAATGAGGGAAGCAGCATCGAAAAACGTGAAGGCGGTGGTGATAGTCAGCTCCGGATTCGGCGAAGTGGGAAATCACGACCTCGAAGAGGAGGTGGTCGCAATAGCGAAGAAGGGGGGGATGCGCGTTCTGGGTCCCAACTGTCTCGGAGTCTTCGACACGCGAACCGGTGTCGACATGCTGTTCCTGCCAGAGACGAAGATTCTCCTGACGGGTGACGAAGTGATCGCCACACCACGACCGATACCCGGAAACATCGCAATCGTCACTCAAAGCGGCGCCTTCGGCGTTGCTGCACTGGACTTTCTCACCGGAAGACAGATCGGCGTCAGCAAATTCGTCAGCTTCGGCAACAAATGCGACGTCAACGAGGCAGAGATGCTGCATTACCTCCTGCACGACGATGAGACCCGAGCAGTGCTGCTCTACGTCGAGGACATAAAGTCCGGACGAGAATTCATCAAAGTAGCAGAAAAGGTCTCGATGAAAAAGCCAATCGTCGCCATCAAAGCAGGAAGGACAGAGGCAGGCGCCAGAGCAGCCGCATCTCACACAGGGGCAATAGCAGGTTCAGACAAGATCTACGATGCGGTTTTTGAGCAAACTGGCATCTTGAGGGCCAAAGACATGGAAGAATTCTTCGACGCGGGAAAGGCCTTGGCCATGCAGCCGCCAGCCCCGGGCAAGAACGTTGGCATATTAACCGACGCGGGCGGACCGGGAATCATGGCCGTTGATGAATGCGAGTTGATTGGCTTGACAGTCAACCGCCTGTCCGACAAGACCTTCCGAAAGTTCGAGAAACTGAAGGAAGAAGGCAAGCTGCCCAAGTTCGCCTCCAACATTAATCCGGTGGACATCACGGGCTCTGGAACGTCAGAAATGTTCGAGTCGGCAACAAGAATCCTGCTGGAAGACCCCGAAATCTGCGGCCTGATACTGCTGGGGCTCCATCACACACCAGCGCTCCAGGAGGACTACATCGACCGAGTCGCAAAGGTTGCGGCCAACTTCACGAAGCCAATCGTCGCCTGTGACATAGGAGAAACGGAAATGGCGCTGTACACGCGCTCAAGATTTGACAAGCTGTGCATTCCCGCCTATCCGTCCCCAGAAGATGCTGCAAGAGCAATGAACGCCCTGGCAAAGTACGGGGTCTTTCTGACGAAAAAAGGGAAGCTTGAAGACCACATAAAGAAGTTTGTGGACGACAGGAAAAGACAGTACTGCGTCAAACCTTGATCGCGACGTCTACCACGTCGCCGTCATTCAGCCGGAATCTGCTCCTCAAGTTTGTGGCCGCTACTATTTCGAGCACTCCTTCTGGATAGCCAGCAATCTCTGGAACGACAACTGCACAGTTAACCACGTCCTTCAGCCTCGCCCTGTAGCATCTTGCACCGCAAAAGCCTTCAACAGGCTTGATGACCACTGGTTTTGCCCTGCTCAGCGCCTCTTTCAGCCGAGCGGGATCGTCTACCTTCAAATTCAGAGTTCCGGGACACGGATCGAAGCCGAGTTTCTCGCGCAATTGCTTCTTGACCCACGGCAATTCGGTGAACTTCTTTGCTTCGCTCTTCCCAGAGAACACTCTTCCCACGAGACGTATTGTATCCAAAGAAGCCTCGCCCCACGTGTGGCCGCAACATCAGCTTGACTGTGATTCTACTTTTGCTGTTTGAGCCAGCCTGCGACCTTCGCCAGCAACGGGTTCGAAGACATGTCAACGATTGGGACAATCATCTTCTCCTTCGTTTCGATCACGGTTTGGTACTTTTGCATGAAAGAATACCCGAGAAAAGTCCAGTAGACCCGGCCGCTTTCAATAAGCATCTTGGCTGCGGTTTCGGTTGACGCTGGAAGCGGAAAATAGAGGAAGAGCACGCCGTCAGCCCAGTACAAGCCTGCCGCCTTGCCTCCAGCAATGATGGAGGCAAACCTTGCTATGTCGTCTGGTGTCGGGAAGAAGTTACGCTCCATGACGACGACTTCTCTGAACGGCTCGTAACGGAAGGTCACGTCAGGTTCGCTCACGATGCTCACCCTTATCTCATCGAGTATCTTCTGACCCATTGCCTATTTAACCTTCTCATGTCCCCAGAAAGAGTTATAGCGCAGACGACATCTAAAGCCTTAAACCTAAAAGTCGAAAGGAGCAGTCAGAAGCTTGGCGAAGATTCGGGTCGCAATTGCAGGAGTAGGCAACTCCGCCTCCGCCCTCATCCAAGGAATCGAGTACTATAGGAACGCCAAAGAGGCCGATTCCGTTCCGGGCCTGATGCATGTGGACTTCGGCGGATACCACGTCAGAGATGTGACGTTTGCGGCCGCCTTCGACGTGAACAAGACAAAAATTGGGACGGACCTCTCCGAGGCCATTTTTGCGGAGCCCAACTGCTGCGCCAAGTTCGCCGAAGTGCCGCATCTAGGAGTCACGATTTCTCCTGCGCCAGTCTTGGACGGCGTCGCGGAGCACATGAAAAAAGTTTTCAACGTTTACGAGGAGGGCGAAGTTGAGCAGGTGGACGTTGTTGCGACCCTGAAGGAGTCGAAAGCCGAAGTCCTAGTGAACTATTTGCCGGTCGGCAGCAGAGAAGCCGCACGATTCTACGCCAAGGCCGCACTGGAAGCAGGATGCGCTTTCATCAACTGCATGCCGGAGTTCATCGCTTCAGACCATGCCTGGAGCAGGAGATTCGAGCAGAAGGGGCTTCCAGTAGCCGGAGACGACGTCAAAAGCCAACTGGGCGCGACCATTCTGCACAGGAGTCTTGTCAAGCTGTGTGTGGATCGGGGAATAGCCATAGACGAGACCTATCAGCTCAACCTTGGAGGGGACACTGACTTCTTGAACATGACTGTTGAGGAGAGGCTGAAGACCAAGCGGATCAGCAAGACGGAGGCGGTCACGAGCCTCGTGCCGTATGACCTGCCGACGCGCATCGGGCCTTCAGACTATGTGCCGTTCCTGGGAAACAAGAAAATATGCTATCTGTGGCTTAAAGGACGAAAGTTTGGTGATCGGCCGCTCAACCTGACCGTGAAGTTGGAGGTCGAGGACTCGCCGAACAGCGCAGGAGTCGTCGTAGACGTCATCCGCGCGGTCAAAATAGCGCTGGACCGAAAAATCGGAGGACAACTGCTGAGCGTCTCCGCGTACGCTTTCAAGCACCCGCCAATCCAAGTGCCAGACTCTCTGGCAAAACAGGCGGTGGAAGAGTACATACAAGGCAGAAGAGAAAGATAGCAGCACGTCTGCGCTCCAAACACCGATACACAGCCGTCCTCTATGGTGGCAAAAGCACTTTTTCGTCATGTCGCATGGAGTGCAACAAGTGCAAAGACATCCGAAGGGACAGTTAGTTTTAAAGGGTTCGACGTGGAAGATAACGTCATAATTCCAAGGGTGAATGTGAAAAATGGTAAAGGTCGATGGAATCGAAGTGAAAGAGGGACTCTACTACACGAAGGACTTCGAGTGGGCAAAAACCGAAGGCGACAAGGTCCGCGTGGGAATAACTGACTTCGCACAGAAGCAGCTGCGCGAAATCGTCTACGCAGAACTCCCAAGCGCAGGAACCACCATGACGCAGAACACGCCCTATGGCACTTTGGAATCTGTGAAGGCAGTGTCTGACTTGGTTGCTCCGATAAGCGGCGAAGTCGTCGAAGTCAACACAGAAGTGCAGTCGAAGCCTGAACTGCTGAACGAAGATCCCTACGGCAAAGCTTGGCTTTTGCTCGTTAAACCGTCGAATCTGCAGGCAGAACTGCCCAACCTGATGGACCTGAACAAGGCTGTCGAGTGGCACAAGACACTGGGGAAATAGACGAAGGCAGATGAATGCCGCGACGCATATTGATCATCGGCGCACATGCAGCAGGCGTTGAAGCTGCATCAGCGGCCCGAAAGACCGACCGCACCGCAGAAGTGACTCTGACAACTGAAGAAAAGCATGCGGGATATTCACGCTGCGGACTGCCCTTCGTCATAGGCGGGCAAATCCCCCAATTCAAGGACCTCATAGTCTTCACACCATCCTATTTTCAGATGATGAAGCTGAACCTTAGAACAGAAACTAAAGCCAAGAAAATAGACGCAAACGCCAAAACCGTCGAAGTCGAAGACAAGAACGGCAAAACCGAAATCATGTCATACGACAGTTTGATACTGGCAACCGGCGCAAAATCCTTTATGCCGCCCATCAAGGGGAGAGAAAAGAAGGGCATAAACTCGCTGCGCACGTTGGAAGACGGAGAACAGGTTGACCGGGCGGTCAGAAGCGGCGCCAAGACAGCCGTGATCATGGGAGCAGGTCTCATAGGACTTGAAATGGCGGTGGCTCTTCACGAAAGAGGGCTGAAGGTCACGGTGGTCGAAATGCTCCCTCAGATTCTTCCACAACCGCTCGACTCAGAAATGGCGCGCGCACTTCAGGAAATGCTTGAACAGAAAGGGATAACCATCCTCACCGGAAAGTGCGTGGAAGAATTCCTCGGCACTGACAGTGTCACGGGCATAGTGGCCGGAGGCGAACAGATCAGCGGCGACTTCTTCCTAAGCGCGTTTGGCATCAGGGCAAACGTCCAGCTAGCCACGGACGCGGGCATGGCAACCGGAGAGACAAAGGCGATCAAGACAGACACTCGCATGGAAACAAGCGCGAAAGACGTCTACGCTGTTGGAGATTGCGCAGAAACCACGAACATCGTAACGCAACGACCCATGCTTCCTCAGCTTGGCACTGTCGCTGTCAGACAGGGAAAGGTTGCGGGGATAAACGCTGCAGGTGGACATGCGCTTTTCACTGGAGCGTTGGGGTCGGCGGTTTCGAGGCTTTTTGAAACAGACTGCGGCTGGACGGGACTCACAGAGGCAGCGGCCAAAAAAGCAGGCATCGAAACCGTCAGCGGAACCATTGCCTCGAGAACGAAAGCTGATTACTATCCGGGTGCGCTGCCAATCAAGGTCAAGCTTGTCATCGAGAAACAGACGCAACGGGTCATCGGCTCCCAGATCATCGGCGGCGAAGAAGTGACCCAGAGAATCAATGCCATATCGCTTGCCATACAGAGGCAGATGACCGTGGGAGACTTGGCGAAGGCAGACACGGCCTATGCGCCGCCGCTGTGCGAGACTTGGGAACCGTTTGTGCTGGCTGCAGAAATGGCGCTGATGCGACTGCGCTGAGACGCGTTATCCTCCTCTTTCTTCAGCACACAGCAATAAATTAATTAGAACAGTCTTTCACTACAATTCTGAAAAAGACTTGGACAGTGAATGTGAATGCCGATCAAAGCTGCGATAAACGGTTTTGGCAGAATCGGACGCCTGCTCTACAGAGCAGCGTTGGAGAGGAAAGCAGACATTGATTTCGTCGCGGTCAACGACATCACGGACGCCAAAACGCTTGCGCATCTGCTGAAGTACGACTCGGTTCATGGAAGATTCAACGGCGACGTGCAGGTTAAAGGGAGCAATCTCCTCATCGACGGAAAAGAGTTGAAAATACTTTCTCAGAAAGACCCTGCACAACTGCCTTGGAAAGACCTAGGCGTCTATCTTGCCGTGGAGTCGACAGGCCTGTTCACCGACCGCGAAGGCGCGTCAAAACACATCACCGCCGGAGCCAAAAAAGTCCTGATCTCGGCCCCAGCAAAGAACCCTGACATCACCATCGTCATCGGCGTGAACGATGATGCTTATGACCACGAGAAACACAACATTATCTCCAATGCGTCGTGCACGACCAACTGTGTTGCTCCGGTCACGAAGATTTTGCATGAAAACTTCGGCGTCGAGAAAGCGTTCATGAACACTGCTCACGCGTACACCAACGACCAGCGACTGACTGATCTTGTGCACCGTGATCTGCGCAGAGCAAGAGCGGCCGCCGTCAACATTATACCGACAACGACTGGCGCAGCTTACGCTGTTGGTTTGGTGATGCCTGAACTTCTTGGAAAGATGGACGGAGTCTCGTTGCGAGTGCCAATTCCAGACGTTTCCATCGTGGACCTAACCGCGCTGTTGAAGAGGGAAGTCACCAAGGAATCGGTCAACGCGGTTTTCAAGAGTGCCGCTGAGGGGCCTCTGAAGGGAATCCTTGAATACACCGAGGATCCAATAGTGTCCAGCGACGTGCTGCACTCCACCTACTCGGCAGTGTTTGACGCACTGTCCACCATGGTCGTCGACAAGAACTTCGTCAAGATCCTCGCTTGGTACGACAACGAATGGGGCTTCTCATGCCGCATGGTTGAGCAGATAGAGATGATAGGCAAAAAAGAAGGCCTATAGCGCACCAGCAAACACACCCAAAACCTTCAGGTCTGGAGGCACAATCGGTTGAGAAAATTCCTCACTCTGGACGATGTCAAAGTCGAAGGCCGAACAGTCCTTGTGAGGGTTGACTTCAACTCGCCCATTGACCCAGCATCAAAAAAGATTATTGATGACGCCAGAATCCGGGCGCACGCGGAGACCACCCTGAAGGAGCTGTCCGTGAAGAACGCCAAAGTCGTCGTTCTGGCACATCAGGGCAGGAAAGGCGACTCAGACTTTATCCCTCTGAGGCAGCATGCCGAAATTCTCGCAAACATTCTACACAGGCCCGTCAGGTACGTGGACGACCTTTTCGGCGACAAAGCATTAGACGCCATAAAGAGCCTGAGGAACGGCGAGATTCTTGTTCTGGAAAACGTCAGAACCTTTCCAGAAGAAACGAAGGAAGGGACTCCTGAACAGCAGGCCAAGACGGAACTTGTCGAGAAACTGGCACCGTTGGCGGACCTGTTCGTGAATGACGCCTTCTCAGCCGCGCACCGATCGCACGTGTCAATCATCGGCTTCACAACCGTGCTAAAAAGCGTTGCAGGGCGCGTGATGGAACGAGAACTGGAATCACTAGGCAAAGTCCTTGAAAACCCCGCAAAACCATGCGTCTTCGTCCTAGGAGGCGCAAAGGCAGACGACAGTCTGGAGATATGCAGACATGTCCTCGAGAACAAAGTTGCAGATCACGTGCTCACAGGAGGAGTCGTCGGACAGGTTTTCCTCGTTGCGAAAGGAAGGAACCTAGGCAAACCAAACATGAAGTTCCTTGAAGATGAAAAGGTCGAGAAGTTGACTGGCGGCATAGACGAACTGATGAAGAAGTACGATGGCCAGATCGAGACGCCGGTGGACGTTGCGGTTGACGTTGGAGGAAAAAGGATGGAGTTGGACATTGACAGACTGCCCACTGACCACTCAATATTGGACATCGGATCAAAAACCGTCCGAGAATACGCTGGAACAATCAGAAAAGCAAAATCGGTCGTGGCCAGTGGACCGATGGGCGTATTCGAGAATCCCAACTTTGGCTTGGGCACCAAACTGGTCTTGGAAGAAATCGCCAACTCAAAGGCATTCTCACTCGCTGGCGGAGGCCACACTATAGCAGCCATCGACAAGTTCGGGTTAACCCGCAGAATCTCTTACATAAGCACGGCAGGCGGCGCCCTTACGGAATTCTTGATGGGCAAGACACTGCCTGGCGTGGCGGCGCTTGAAAGAGCAGCCGCTGCAAGATGATCGTTCGCGCCTTCTATGTTCTCGCCAGTTCTTCGGCAAGATCGGCTACGTGGTATCGTTCTTGCTCCGGAGGATGTTTGAGCGACTCATAGATCTGAATCGTCTGTTCCGCGACCTTTCGCCAAGTGAAGTATTGCTGGACGCGTTTTCTGCCGTTCTCGCCCCATTTTCTGGAGCGTCCGTCGTCAAATAGCACTTCTTTTATGCCCCACGCAATGTCTGCAGCGTTGCCACCGTTCACGTGGACTCCGTTTTGGTCTGGCCCAGACGGGATGACTTGCTCTCTGAATCCTACTACTCCCTGTGCGCCGACTATCAAGGGCTTCTCCATCGCCATTGCTTCGAGACTGACTATGCCGAAGGGCTCGTAGACAGACGGAAAGATGCAAGCGTCCGCTGCAGCGTAATGCAGAATGCGCTCCTTTTCCGACACAAAATCAAATTTGCACGCAATTCTGTCGCTTATGCCGAGCCTGCTCGCCGTCTCGATTATGTCATTTTGCTGTTCGCCCTTTCCCAAGATCACAAGCTTCGTCTTCGGGTACTCTTCCAAGACCGTGGGCATGGCTTGGACGAGGTTTCTGATGCCCTTGACCCACGTCAATCTACCCAGAAAAAGAAGCATTTTCTCGTCAGGCTTTATGCCATATCTACTCCGTATTGCCTCGGCATCTTCATGATTGCAGTTCTTCGGACTGTAGCGCTCCGGGTCGACGCCGTTCCAGACAACGCTGATTTTCGATTTCGGCCACCCATGCCGCGTGAGGTCTTCCTGCATGGAGTAGCTCACGGTGATTATCTTGTCCACTTTCTGGGACGTTGCCCATTCCAAGTGAGACACGACTTCTGACCCCTGCCCTCCCGATCGCCCCCACTCAGTGCTGTGCACGTGAAAGACCACTGGCACCTTCGTTTCGTTTTTGGCTATGATGCCCGCTATGCTGCTTAGCCAGTCGTGAACGCAGACAATGTCGTAGTTGCAGCCTTCCTTCTTGAGCATGCTATTGATGAATTTGGTTGCGCTGAGAATGTTGTAGATGAATATGTCATTGAACATGCGCGTGTTTGTGCCCCACTTTTTCAGATCGTCAACCACGAACATGGGGAACACGTTGCTTGCGTCAGCGATCAGCGGGCGGTGAACCTCAACTCCCCTGACGACTTCCCTCGTTTTCAGATTTCCGGGATTGAGGGTGAAAACGGTCACGTCGTGACCCATAGACACGAATTCATGGGTTATGTAGTCCGCGTAAGTTCCCAGTCCACCGACCAGTGCTGGCGAATATTCCCAAACGAAAAAGCCTATTCTCAAGTGCAACCCCTACAGAGGAGACCTTTCACGGAAAGCAGGCAAGAGCAGGACAGCAAAAAGCCACATCCAGGATGAAGCAGGTCTAGAAGAGCTTGAGTTTCCGCTTCGGTTGGTCGTCCCTATCTGGCCTGAAGACAGGGTGTTCCTCTTTGGGTTTCTCCGGAGGCATCGACATTGGCGATGGCTTCAGTGGTTCCTCCTTCGCCGTTTCAGGCTTCGGTTTCGAAGGTTCCGGCGTGGCTTCTTCCTTCTTCTCCGCAACTGTTGGTGATGGCTCTTTCTTCTTCGGCGGCTTCGGTTCCGACTTTGGCTCCTTCTTCTCGGCGGGTTTTCCTTCTTCTTTGGGTTTCTCCATTGATTGAGGCGCAAAAATGGGTTGGAGACGGAGGCCTTTGTGGTCTCCGAGCTTCAGATACTCCCACTCGTAGAGGTCAATGCGTATGCCTTTCATGCTTTCGACTGCTCCACGAACGGCATCTGAGAAACTTGGGGCGATAAGTATCAGCCTCGGCTTCTCTTTGTCGTCGATCTTGTGCTTGCTGTATGTTGCCTTCAGAAACGACTTGAACTTGTCAACGTAGTCTAGACTCTGAATCCCTTGCAGCAGCATGACGTCGTCCTCGTTGACGTTGATCTGTAGAATCACGAGCTGACCGTTCATGTCGTGACACAGCACGTTCAGGACTGTCTTGTCGTTTATCGGCACGTTGTTGCAGATGAGATTCAAATCTTTCTCCACAAGGCTCATGTCCTTTGTAATCATCTGCTCTAGTTCCTGCTGGCTTTCAATTTTGAGTTTTTCAATTGACATGCAGATGCACCTTTCCGCTGAAGATGAATCGCATGCAACAGATAAATAAATTATGAATTCCAAATCCGAATTCGACATAAACCACCACTTTGCGCCACAGCAAACCAGAAATAAAAAGGCCGCATCATAATCATTGAACAGAGGACGCAACTTTGACTGACATCGTAATAGTTTTCGAAGTCCATCAGCCCCACAGAATCAAACGGGACTTTTATTGGGAAAACAAGAGCTTCAAACACGTCAAGAAGAAAGACTTCTTCAACTACTATTTTGACGACACCGTGAACAGAGAAGTCTTCAAAAGAGCGGAAAAGAAATGCTACTCGCCATCAAACCAGATACTCCTTGAGGTCGTCGACGTCTACTCAAGAGAGAAGAAAAAAGCGAAATTCTCGTTCAGCGTCTCCGGCGTCTTCCTCGAGCAATGCGAGAGATACAGTCAAGACCTACTCGAATCATTCAAGCAGTTAGCCGCAACGGGCTGCGTGGAATTCCTCAACCAGACCTACTATCACAGTCTGGCAAGCTTGTACCCAGAAAGAGAAGAGTTTATTGAACAGGTCAAAATGCACAGACAAATCATGAAAGACCTGTTAGGCTGCACGCCAGCGGTCTTCGAGAACACTGAGCTCCTCTACAACAACGCCGTCGCAAAAACCATCGAGACACTTGGGTACAAAGGCATCATTACAGAGGGCGTTGAAAGAATACTGCACGGAAAATCACCAAACTATCCTTACACCCCCAAAAACTGCGAAAAAATAAAGATTCTTCTTCGAAACTACAAGCTGACAGACGACGTAGGCTTCAGATTCTCCGCGAGATTGTGGAACGAGTGGCCTCTCACGGCAGACAAGTACGCAAGCTGGCTTGCATCAACACCCGGCAAATGCATCACCATCTTTCCGGACTACGAAACCTTCGGCGAACACCAGTGGCCCGAAACGGGCATACACGAATTTCTGAAACACTTGCCCGGAGAGATCCTGAAATGGTGGAATCTGCACATGACCACGCCATCTGAGGCCGTTGAGAAACATGCCTCAGCCGGAGAAATCGACGTGCCCGAACTAGGCGGAACAGTCTCATGGGCCGACCTAGAAAGAGACGCAAGCTGCTGGCTTGGAAACACGATGCAGTGGGCATACTACACCGCTCTGCGCCGACTGGAACCACTGGTGAAAGAAGCCCATGATGCCGAATTCCTGAGGACGTGGCGATACTTCCAGACCAGCGATCACCTGTACTACATGTTCACTGCAGGCGGCGCGCCCGGTGAGGTTCACTCTTACTTCAGCCCATTCGGTACGCCGACAGACGGCTTTGTCACAGCACAAGCAGCAATCATAGACTTCGAGAACCGACTCAGGCTGGCAACCGCCGCCGCCGACGAGCCATTCCTGTTCTATGCCGACGTCGGCGAGACATGCTTCACGGGGACAATGGCATGGACTCTGAAGGGTTTTGCGGACGCCATGACGCGAGTGACACTGAAGTCCATCGAGTTTCACAATGCCCGTGGAGATTTTGTCAAATGGGCAGAGAAATCCCTTCATGACAAGAGTCTCGCAGAAGCATTGAGGAGGCTTAGAGCATCAAAACTGAAGAGTGAACCACTCAGAAAAACGCTAGTGAAAGTAACCAGCAGAAGATTCCAGGAGCTGAACAGACAAGCTCAGGTTGCGACGAAATACTTCTAGCCGGCAAGAACTGGTGACTGCTGAACGGGATACTGCACAGTGTTTATATGATGACATTTCCAAAGCTAGTTGTGACCTTCTAAACGAAGGTGGACGATGTGAGAGAAGAGCTACCACTTTCAGAAAAAATCCTGCAGACGCTGCACAACCTGTGCGCAACCGCGCCGGATCTGGCCAGAAGAAGTGATGAGTTGGCGCAAGTGCTAGGTGTGGATTTGACCGAGTTGGAGAAGATCCTGGACAATCACAGGGTTGAGGGCTTTGCAGAAAGCTTCACAGACAACGAAGGAAAAAAGCGTTACTACTTGACCGGAAGCGGGATAATCAAAGTATGTGCACTATTTACGTAGTGAAGCGCTGATGCGTGTCATAATCTTCTCGTGGGAGTACCCTCCCAGAATCGTCGGGCAACTTGCCAACTACGTAAAGTCACTTGGCAGTAGGCTCGTCGAACAAGGCGTGGAGACGCATGTCGTCACCTACCACGACTACTTGACTGGGGAACGCGATGACGCAGAGGGAGTCAAGACTCACCGCGTCACGAACCCAGTCCGCACTCACATCGGAGTCCTCACTTGGGTGCTGACGCTCAATCAGGAAGTCGAAAGAACAGCAGCAGACATCTACTACGGCGCAGGCAGACAGGTCAGCTTGGTTGACGCGCATGACTGGCATTTTGTACCCGCTGCTGTCACATTGAAGAAGGCATTGGGAATCCCATTTATCTACTCCGCCGAAAGCATAGAAGCGCACCGTTCACATGGAGCGAATTCGCCGTTCAACATGGCGATCAAGAGCATAGAGTGGCTGGGAATGTACGAGGCTGCGAAGCTTGTCGTTAAGTCAGAGTGGATGAAAATGGAAATATCCAGAGAGTACAAGGTTCCCGCGGAGAAAATCAGAGTGATCTTGCCGGAATCGGCAACTTGGGTCAAGGATATCCTTGAGACCTACGGCGACGTAGCGGAGGCCGGACTGTCCGGATGAGCCGCGACCTCTCAGTCATGATGCTCACGTGGGAATATCCACCCAGAATCATAGGCGGCATATCGCCTCACGTCTACTATCTGTCAAGAAATCTCGCGAGGAACGGCGTCAAAGTCTACGTGGTCACTTGCGACTTTCCAGGCGCACCCTCACACGAAGTCGTCAACGATGTTGAAGTGTTCCGAATAGACTCTTACAAAAACCCTTCACCCGACTTTGCGTCTTGGGTGTACTTGATGAATGTTAACATGCAGAAGGAGGCAGCCGCCATCATGAAGGGTTTGAACGGCAAAGTTGACATAATCCATGCTCACGACTGGCTTGTTGCCACGGCTGGGATCGGGCTGAAACACGTGTTCAGAAAACCCCTGCTTGTGACGATGCATTCCACCGAGATAGGACGCAGAAACGGCATACACTTTGATTACGAGAGAATGATCCACGAAACAGAGGCATGGCTCACCTACGAAGCTTGGAAGGTCATATGCTGCAGTCACTACATGATTTCTCACGTGCAATGGTCCTTCGGACTCCCGGCTGACAAGCTGGTCATGGTGCCGAACGGCGTGAGCGCGGAGGTCTACACCGGAGGAGACGCTGATCTCCGACAGTTCAGAAGCAGATTCGCCTTGCCAGAAGAGAAGATCGTGCTCTTCGTCGGAAGACTCGTACACGAGAAAGGGGTTCATGTGCTCGTCAACGCTGTTCCAAAAGTGCTGGGAAAAGCTGACGCGAAATTCGTGATAGTGGGCAACGGCTACATGAAAGAACAGCTCTCGGCACTGGCTAGCAGCATGAGACTTTCCCACAAGATACTGTTCACGGGCTTCGTAGATGATGAGACTCTGAGAAAACTTCAGAGAGTAGCCGACGTGTCAGTTGTGCCTTCGCTCTTCGAGCCCTTCGGCATAGTGGCGCTGGAAGCCATGGCCGCAAGGAGCCCTGTAGTCGTCTCAGACACCGGAGGGCTTTCTGAAATAGTTGACCATGACGTGGACGGAGTGAAGGTGTACATGAACAGCCCAGATTCTCTCGCATGGGGCATAACAAGAGTGTTAGAAAACAGCGACTACGCCAACCGCATAAGAGAAAACGCCTACAAGAAGATCCAAGAGAAATACGACTGGAACAAGATAGCGGAACAGACGAAGAAAGTATACAGCGCAGTTCACGCTGAGCATGCAAAGAGTTTCTGGGCGTCGAAGAACTGAATTGAAACGGAACCTAGACGGTTCACGGATACGTCGGTCTTATCGCCCGGTTCTGGCACGCGTCCGCACATTTCATGCAGTAGATGCATTCAGGGTCGCTGAACTTCTCCCACGGAAGATCAAGAATCGGCACGCGCGTCGGGCAGACTTGCACGCACTCGCGGCACTGGCCCTTTGCACATTTGAAAGGTTCCCTGCGCAAGCCTATGAAACTGAACCTGTTCATGATCGCCATTATGGCACCGTGCGGACAGAGATATCTGCACCAGCTTCTGGGGACGTAGACGGCGAATATCAATACGATGACCATTATGACGAACTGAGCCCAGAAAAGAGCCGGCAACGTCGAGATGCCAGCGATGGCATCAACGGCTGGTTTCTCTGCCAACGCGAAACGGAAACCAAGAATCAGCCGGGGCAGCGTCGCAAACAATGTCTCAGACGGGCTCAAGGCAGTGAACGGCGCCTCGGAGAAGACTCCCACAGCGTTACGAAATGCGTCTCCTGAACCCATGAGCCTAGAAGCAGCGTAGGCAATGCTGACGAAAAGAGTCACTCCAAGTACGAGGTATTTGAGGTAAATCATTGTTTCGTGAGTTCTGGCTGACAAGTCCGACTGCTTGCGCCTGAAATATCCGACAACGTCTTGGACGAATCCGAACGGGCACACCCAGCCGCACAACGCTTTCCCAACAAGCACTCCAGCAATCAGGAAAGACGCCACTGCGAGCCACGGGAAGACTACTGACGCCGCATTCCACCCGCCAAGCGCAATTTGAAGAGCGGTGAAGGCATCTCCAACGGTGTTAGTTCTGAGACCCCACGTCCAAAGAACAGGAAAGAGAAGCGGCAAAGCACCGAGATTGAAAACCACGGCGCCGAAGAAGATGAACGACAGGACTTGGACTATTCTGCGCGGAGTATTGTATTTGAGTAGTTTCTGCTTCAGCTTTTGCGCGTCCAACATGCTCGCCTTCTTCTAGCGTCTAATGACTGTCTGGGTTATTTATTTTCCTATGACTCTGACGCCTTCCACCCGAACCCAAGGAGCAACCAACTGCCCAATCTTCCTGACATTGTTTGCCACTGAAGAAACGTTGGCGAGCACTTCGAAGATGTCGCCTCCAATCATGGCGCCCTTGGTGGCCTTCACGATCTCGCCGTTCTTGATCCTCCAGCCAGGAGTCGCCACCACCGAAAACTCGCCGCTTGCAGGATTGCTGCTGTGCGCACCTTGAAGTGAGTACGCGAGAAAGCCATCGTCCACTTGTCTGACAAGCTGGGTTTCCGAAATGTTTCCAGGCAAGACGCAGAAGTTTGTTGCCTCGACGCCGGGGGTGGACAGGTATCCGGCTCGGGAAGCGTTTCCGGTGCTTTTCCTGCCGTCCTTTCTAGCCGTGTAGTTGTCGTATAGAAAGCTGCGCAGAATCCCCTTTTCGATCACGGGCGTCCTCTCTTGAGGAACGCCTTCTCCGTCGAAACTCCACGTTCTCAAACCTTCTTCCATTAGCCCGTCGTCGATTATTGTCACGGTGTCCGCAGCCACTTTCTTGCCAATCTTGTTCTTGAAGGCAGATTGATCTCTTTGCACGAAGTCCGCTTTCACGGCGTTGACCAGCGTATAGTAGAAAAGTTGTTGCAACGCGTACTGAGTGAAAACCACACTGGTCTTCTTCGTCTCGATCTTTGTTGCTTTCAACGCCGATACCGCGAGCCTAGCGGCTTCCCTTCCGACCCATTCGGGATTTATGTTGAGCTTCCTTTCGAGATTAAACTCGAAACAGACCGGAGTAACCTCGCCTGCGTCTTGAGCCAGCGTTGCGAGGCTGCATTCAATCATGGTCCCCCGATCCTTCGCAGCTATCCCGTTTGAGTTCGCAACTGCCATGAACGAGACGCCTGAGCCAACTCCGCCCTCCACGGCGAAAACGCGCTTGTCAGTCTGCTCCGCGGCGCTGAGCATTACTGCGGCGGCTTCCACAAGCTGGTCAGATCCCATCTCCACGATCCTCTTGTCAAAGGTGCCTCTCACATTCGCGGAAGCCCTTCTTTCGGGAAGAGACTCCCAGTCTTTGTCCGGCTTGCCCGCTCTTGCGGAGCTTATTGCCCTTCGCACGGTCTCCTCAATCGCGGCGTCGCTGCTCAAAACGTTCGTGTAGGAGAAGCCGACCGCCTTGTTCACTATAGTCCTCAGTCCGAGGCCGCCGTCGTACACTCTGGAGGTCTTGGCGATTTGTCCTCTTTCGATGGCGACGCTGGTGGACACTCCGTGGTAGATGAAAGCTTCGGCTTCGTTTGCGCCGATCTTCTGGGCTAGCGCAACAGCTTTTTCAGCTAACTCAAGCAGTTCTTCTTCCCTAGGCGCTGCCACCGACTAGCACCTCCTTGACGCGGGTATGGCCTCCGCCGTCACAGACAAAGGCCGCTTGACCTTTGCCACACACTCCCGGCCACAGTTCAAACTCCTTGCCCACGGCGTCCACCCTGTGCAAAGTCTCAAGCGTGTTGCCGCTTATCGAAGCGTTGCGCACACCTCTGCCAATCTCGCCTTTCACTATCTCGTATGCCTCCTGTATGCCCACCTGGAAAGTCCCGTCAAGATTGGCTTCGCCGCCTCTGACACTCTTCAGGTAGTAGCCAAACTTGATGTCTTCAATCATCTCTTCGAAGGAAAAATCCTTGGGGGCGATTATCGTGTTGCGCATGCGGATTATTGGTTCAACGCGGAAACTCTCGGCTCTCGCGTTGCCAGTCGGCTCGGCGCCGAACTTTCGAGCGGTTTCACGGTTGTGCATCAGCCCCACGACCACTCCGTCCTTGACAAGCATGGTTTTCTGGGACGGTATTCCTTCGTCATCATACTTGAAGGAGCCGAAGGCACCTTCTATTGTGCCATCATCGTAAAGGGTCACCATCTCTGAAGCCAACTTCTTCCCTAGTTTGCCTGAAAGAACAGATCCGGACAACGTCAAGTCTGCCTCGGCGAGATGGCCAAAAGCCTCATGCACGAACGTGCCCACGACGTTGGGTGCCAAAACCGCAGGAAATGTTCCGCCCTTTGGAGGCTTGGCTTCCAGTTGGTCCACTGCCCGTTTCGCAGCTACCGTGCCCATTTTTTCGGGAGATTCAACGTCAAACAGTTCGTAGCCTGCGGTTGTTCCGACTGATTCTCGGCTGAAAGTGAAAACATCATTTTGCCTGGCTGTGGCGCCGATTGCCAGCCAGACGTAGAGCTTGTCCTGCTCGATGTATGCGCTGTCGCTGTTGACGAAGTGGTCTTGTCCTGTTATGTCAAGATAGGTAACCGTGCAGCTTCTGATTCTCTTGTCGTATTTCATGACAGCATCGTTGGTCTTGATCGCAGTTTCTATTTTTTCTTCGACTGGGACTGCCGACGGGTCTATTTTAGGCCGTAACGTGACTTTTGCCTCGACCGGCTTGGCCTCGCTCAGTTTGACGGGTTCCTTGGATCGCAGACTTGCGGCGCGTGCCATCTTGCAGGCCTCTGTTATGGCTTCACGCAGTCTTTCCGATTCGAAAGAGCCGGTTGAGGCGAACCCCCATGAGCCCCGTACGAGAACCCTGATTGCAGAACCTTCTTCAACACCCTGTTTGGTGGCCTCAACGCGGCCTTCCTTGATCGTGAGCATTGTTTTATGAAGCGTCTGGGCACGGATTTCTGAGTAGTCGGCGCCTAGCTCGACGGCTCTGTTGATGATTTTCGCCAAAACATCTTTCAAATTCTCTTACCTTCAGATGGGCTGCCGTGAGTGTTTGAAATGAAATGCGGTCTGACACTATAAAATCGTTATGGTTAATGGGTTTGCCTGCGAAAGCCAAGAGCCAGCTTCGGACTCGTTGGCGAAAACGAAGCGAGAAGAATTTACTAGGCTCTCTTCACTATGGACTTTACTCGGTTTACGAAGTCTCCTTCTTCGTTTGCCTTCCCCAGCTCTATCCTTCTGAGCAAGCCGTAGCTTGAGTAAATGTCGTCCAGTATCTTTCTCTCAATAACGTAGGCGCCTGATCTCAGGAAATCTTCAAGCCCCTGAGCGAATACGTCGATCTTCTCGGTCAGTTCGTTGCGCTTCAGGGAGTAGTTGCGTTCGAGGTGGCGGTATATCAACGAGGTTGCCTCTTCACCGAATATCTGGTGAAGGACCTTGTCGATTATTTTTGCCACCTGGTCTTCTTTCTTGGTTTTCTGTTGTAGTGCAGTCTGCATTCTTGCGTCCCCAGTTATCGTGTATATTGCGACTTAATAAGCCTTGCCGTAGACCTGCTCTACACACATACACAAAAACACCAACAAAACAGCTAGAAGCGAAAGTCGGTAAGACTCAACTGTTGGACTCTTCTCACATCCCTTCCCGAAGAACGCTCTTTGAAGAGAACAAGCCGCCCATAGACCCCATCATAGCCAGGCACCACTTCGGCTCGATTCTCCCTGACGCGGATGATGGCTTCGGCCACTTCCTCGCCCGCAACTGCGCTCAGCTCTCCTCTTGGAACATCGATCAACACGGCATACTCGCTCCCAAACTTTTCCACAAGCATGTTGTAGATGCTCCACACCTTCTGCGTTGAAGGCGAGTCTGTTCCCAGAACGGTGGCAACAATCTCTGACAACGGCAGCAGATGCATGAACGCAATGGCACCTTCAGGCTTGAAGCCTGGCGGACGATCAGCAAGCTCCTCGATGCGTTGTTCCACACCCTTCGTGAGACGCCGCCGACAGACTGGGCAGATGTTGCCAAGCTTCGCTGCCTCCTGCGGTGAGAGAGACACGTGGCATTGTCTGTGACCGGTCCAATGATACTTGCCATAGGCGGGGTTCGTCTCAATCGTGAAACGAAAACGCCGCCCATCTTTCAGCTTCACGGCCTCCACGATCTCTCTATAGCTTGGCCTTTCAAGCTCGAAGACGTTGGCTTCCCTGCCGATGCGCCAAGGCCAGAAGCTGTGGCTGTCACTGTTGGAGACAAGCGTGAACTTGTCAAGCTTGCTCAGCCGCCAGTTCATAGGGGGGTCCGACGAAAGCCCAGTTTCAAGCGCGTGAATGTGCTTCGTCATGTCTTCGTAGCAGTCTTCCATGCTGTCGAAGCCGCTGAACGCGCCGAACACGCTGAACCACGGCGTCCACGCATGTGCGGGAAAGATCATGTTGTCGGCCGACGACTCCATTATCTCCTCAACTAGATGCGCCGCGCTGACGTTCAGTATCGGTCTGCCGTCGGACGATAGGTTGCCGAATCGGGAGAGTCTATCGTTGATTTGGGCGGCGGTTTCGAGCGTTGGCGTCAGAATAACGTGATGGACTTTTTTGATGCCCTTTCCGCTGTCGAATATGGTGCTGGCTTCGGTCGTAATCATGAAGCGCACCGAAGACTCAGTGAGCTTTGTCGGTCTGTACAGGCCGCTGTAAGGTTCCAAACTCATCGTTTCTCTGAGTTCGCTGAGCCATTTCGGATGTGTGAAGTCGCCGGTTCCGACAACGCCAAGACCTTTGATCTGCGCGAAGCGGGCTATCTCCTCAATGCACATCCTCTCGCTGGTCGCGCGGCTGTACCTGCTGTGGATGTGCAAGTCAGCTATGATTCTCAACTTTTGCTTTCCTCCTTTTCTGCCACGTATTTCTCGAGGCGCTTCTCCCAGTCTACTCGGAACATGACGAAAAGTATGACGACGAGCAGGACTATTGCGATTGCCATTGCGACTAGCGCAGATATCAGGGTGCTCTCGACTCCGAAGAGGTCATTGATAAACTCTATGGAGAAACGTCCACTGTAGGCAACGATGACGTTCATGAGGAACTTGCCAGCGAGCGCAGGCAAAAATGCCCGAATGACGCTGTAGCGCATGACTCCTAACGGGATAAAGATCAGATCATCCGGCAACGGTGTCAGCGCAAATATGAAGATGACGATTGGGCCGAACCTGTTGAACAATTTCACAAGGAAAACCATTTTCTGCCTGTAACGTTCACCGATGGCTTTCCGACCGCCAAAGCCTAAAAGGTACCCGGAAAATTCCCCCAAAGCCGAACCCAATCCCGCTGCCGCAGCTATCCACACTGGCTCAAAAATGTAGGCTCCGTCGTTCGTCTTCATTCCGCCCAACGTGAACACGGCAACAGTGTAAGGAATCGGAACGAATATTGACAAAGCTCCCATGAGGCTGATAAGGAATACTCCCAGGTATCCATACTGCGTGGAAAGACTCATCATCCACTTTATGATGTCCTCAAACTGCAACCCAAGACCTTCCTACGTTCTGCTCTCATTTGAACGACTGACTTTAAAGGCATTGCCATGCATCAACCTTAAATCAGCCCAAAAGGTAAGACATGCACAACTTCAACGGCGATTGGACTTGACCGGAAAAAAGAAGCAAATATGGATAGCCAGAGAGCTTTCAAAATGCAGCGGCTGCAGAAAATGCGAAATTGCTTGTTCACTCTTTCACGAAAACCGCATATGGCCAGACGCATCAAGAATAACAGTCTTCATGCTGGCGCCCGGCCTCGAGTTTCCGCAACTGTGCGCTCAATGTGAGGACTATCCCTGCGTGAAAGCGTGCCCCGCCAACGCGCTAACGGTAAGCGCCGAGACAGCGGCGGTCCATGTGAACAATGAAGCATGCATCGCCTGCGGCAAGTGTATTGAAGCTTGTCCCGGAAGAATACCGCACATGCACCCACGCGACAAACACATTGTCATCTGCGACCTCTGCGGGGGAGACCCTCAGTGCGTCAAGGTGTGCCAAGAAGGGAGCTGGAACGTGCTTAGAACCGTTCCTAGAAGAGAGCACAGCTACAAGCTTTATGCGCGAAAACCTGAGGAAACATCTCGTGATCTGGCATTCAAAATCTACGGGCAGAAAGGGGAGGACTACCTGTGATTTGTGGATACGCCGGCAAGTTCCTTGAAGTTGACCTGTCGACAGGAAATATCAAAGAAACAAAATACAGCGACAGTATTCTGAAAGAATACGTCGGCGGACGCGGCCTTGCGGCCAAGATTCTGTGGGACAGATTGGGCTCCAGATGGGAGCAAACTGACCCGCTTGGACCTGAAAACCTCCTGCTTATGCTGACCGGCCCCTTGACGGGGTATTTCCCAGGCGGCAGAACCTGCGTGTCAGGGAAATCTCCACAGAGCAATGGCGTCATCGGGTCAACGCTTGCTGGCGAATTTGGAGTGGAGCTGCGGTGCGCCGGCTACGACGGCATCATATTCACAGGCAGAGCCGCCAAACCGGTCTTTCTGTTTATCAAAGATTCTGACGTTGAACTGCGCAACGCAGAGCGTGTTTGGGGAAAAGATGGAAAGCAGACTGTTGCGTTGCTGACCAAGGAGTGTAGAGGGCTTCTCAAGGAGCGTTATCCGCGGTACGGCGAGTGGAAGGAACCTGCAATCTTGTACATTGGCCCGGCCGGCGAGAATAAGGCCCGGACGGCGGTCGTGGGTTCCAAGTGGACACACGCCGCCGGGTACGGCGGCTACGGCGGAGTCATGGGCTCCAAACTTCTCAAGGCAGTTGTTGCAAAGGGAACCGGCCCCCTGCCCGAAGCCGCTGACATGGAACGAGTGAAGAAGCTGATTGACACTGTCTGCAGCGAAGTATACGAGAACGAGTTGTGGAGGCGGTGGGGCACGGCAAGCGCAGGCTATGATGTGGGGGCCAAGTTCAGCTCTGAACCGGTGCGGAACTGGCAGGAAGAATGGCACGACGAAAAAGGGTTTGGCGTTGACAAGTTTGAAAACAGAGTCTGGGCGAAACAGTACTGGGGCGACTTCGGGTGTCCAACGACCTGCCTTAAGCTTGCACTGGTCAAAGAAGGCAAATTCAGCGGCGCAGCAACAGACAACCCGGACTACGAGATGCAGGCCTATCTGGGGCCGAACTTGGGCATCTTCACTCCGGAGGACAACGTGTTTCTTGTTTCACTGATCGACGACTTGGGGCTGTGTGGCATTCAGACAGGCAACGTGATGGGATTCGTCGCGGAACTCTTCCAGAGGCGCATATTGACAAAAGAAGACCTAGGCGGCATTGAACCCAGATGGGGGGATGTTGAGGCTTTCGCCGCGCTGGCCAAAACGATCGCTTGCAGGAAAGGAATCGGCGACGTCCTAGCTGAGGGAACCTACCGCGCGGCTCTCAAGCTGGGGAAGATGAAGAAGAAGGATCTTCTGCCCTTTGCGGTGCAGTCCAAGGGTGTCAGCATCGGCGCCCACGGAGTCCGCAGTGGAAAAGACTACCCTGAAATCATAAGCTACGCCTGTTCGGTTCAGTGTGGAGATCACACTTCGACGGCTGGATTGCCGCTTGAAGGAGGCGAGTTGGAAACCATCTTCGACGATTCAGCAGTCTACTGCAACTTCAACGTTTTCGGGATGCCTAGAAACATCAGATTCGACTTCTACGCGGCCGTCACGGGACTGAAGCTTACGCGAAAGACATGGTTCCGCGAAAAGGCGTTGCGGATATTGCAGTTGCAGAGAGCCATGCTCCTACTCGGCGGACCCGACGTGAAATGGAACCCGAAGGTTCACGATGACAATCCGCCGCGGTTCTATGAACCTCTGCCCTCCGGACCATACAAGGGCAAGGCAACGGACAAGACCGCGGTTGAGGAATACAAGGCCAAGTATTACAAGGCCGTTGGCTGGGACAAGAACGGGATACCGACAAGTGCGACACTGAGGAAGCTTAGACTGAGGGACGTTGACAGGGTCCTTCAGAAACTGCGCTAGACCTTTCGCTCGGACACCTGAGTGGCCTTCCTGTTGTTGCTAGGCCTTTTTGGACGTTTTCTGCTCCAAAGGGACTCGCCCCCTCTAGGGTTTCGGAGCAGACAATCTAGCCGGATATTGCGGCAAGCAAGCATCCATATTGAGAAACTGAGTTGGACTAGATGATCTGGAGTTCTCTCCCGATTCTTTCGAATCTGTTTATAGCGAAGTCCAAGTCTTCTTTTCTCAGAGCCGCGTTCATTATGGTCCGTATTCTCGCTTTGTCTCTGGCAACCATTGGATAGACAATGGGCAACGCGAATATTCCCTCTTCGAAAAGTCTCGCGCTCAGCTTCTTGGCCACTCCGCTTTCTCCAACTATGATGGGCGTTATCGGAGTCTGGCTGTTTCCCGTGTTAAATCCTAGATCGTTCATGACCCTCTTGAAGTATCGCGTGTGCTCCCACAACCTCTGCACGTGTTCCGGTTCGCTTTCGAGAACGTCTATTGCGGCGATGCACGCTGCAGCAACTGCTGGAGGGTGAGAACCGCTCAACAGCCACGTTCGAGACTTGTTGTAGGCAAAATTGGCCAAATCCTTCGATCCTGAAACGTGCCCGCCCACGACGCCGAACGCCTTCGAGAACGTGCCCATTTCCACGTGGACTTTGCGGCGGTCAAGCTTGAAATGCGAAACGATGCCGCGGCCGCCTTCGCCGAGAACGCCTTCGCCATGTGCGTCATCCACGTAGACCATTGCTCCGTGTTCCTCGCTGACTCGGGCTATCTGGTCGAGGGGCGCAATGTCGCCGTCCATCGAGAAAACACCGTCAGTTATCACGAGGATTCTGCGGTAGGGCGGCGAGTGCTTCTCCGCTTCTTCAAGCACACGGCGCAGGTCCTCAGCATCGGCATGCTTGTAGACGGCCCGCTCGGCATGCGACAGTCGGACACCGTCAATGATGCTGCCGTGGTTGAGTTCGTCGCTTATGATCAAGTCGCCCTTTCCAACCAACTGCGGGATGAGTCCTGCATTTGCCGCGAAACCAGTCTGGTAAACAAGCGACGCCTCCGCGTGTTTGAATCTTGCCAGCCGATTCTCAAGCTCGACGTGAATGTCCATCGTGCCGGCGATGGGACGAACGGAGCCCGAGCCTGCGCCGTGGCTTTGGACAGCCAGAATCGCTGCCTCTTTCAGTTTGCCGTGGTTGCTCAGGCTCAGATAGTTGTTCGAACAGAACATGAGGACCTTCTTGCCGTCTACTGTGCACCAAGGCGTGCTGGGACCCTGTAAGACGCGAATTTTCCAGTCAATCTCGTTCTTGACTAAGTCGTCGTACTCTTCACGGAGAAATGATATCGGGTCACGCATTTTCGAAGCCTCTCCTCTGCTATTCCACAAACCTGCCACTTAACTTTTTCTCGTCCACAATCAGCGACGCTAGAGTCTGCCTTCCGCGTGCCGCTTCGAAAGCTTCTCGATCATGTCCTTCGTCATTGCGACCAGATCAAAAGCGGGCTGCCAGCCCCACTCCCTGCGGGCAACGCTGTCATCAACCGACATCGGCCACGAATCAGCAATCTTCTGCCTAAAGTCCGGCTTGTAGTCACACTGGAACGCTGGAACGTGCTTCTTTATCTCGGCTGCAAGCTCGCCCGCGGAAAAACTCATGCCGGCAACGTTGTAGCCCTCGTGGCGACTGACCTTCGCGGGGTCGGCTTCCATCAAGTCCATCGTTGCTTTGATGCAGTCGGGCATGTACATCATCGGTAGCACAGTGTCTTCCCTTACGAAGCACGTGTAACGCTTTTGCTTTATTGCCTCGTAGAAGATCGCCACGGCGTAGTCCGTCGTGCCGCCGCCGGGGAGAACCTCGCTGCTGATGATGCCCGGGTAGCGGAGACTTCTGACATCCACACCGTATTTCAAGAAGTAGTAGTTGCACAGTAGCTCGCCGGCGACTTTCGTGACGCCATACATCGTGCCGGGCAGTAAGACAGTCTCTTGCGGTGTCTTAATGCGCGGAGAAGACAGACCGAAAACGGCGATTGAACTAGGCCAGAAAACCCTTGCCATCCCGCGTCTGCGCGAAATCTCGAGCACGTTGCAGAGGCTCTCCATATTCACGTTCCAAGCTTGCTGCGGATTCTGTTCGCCGCTTGCCGAAAGAATAGCGGCTAGATGATAGACCGTGTCCACATCATGCTTTTCAATCAGCTTCTCCAATTCTCCGGCCGAGGTCAAGTCAGCAGACTCAAAAGGACCCGACTCGAGCAGCTTCCCGGTGGGTCTTCTGCTGTGGCCCACGGCTATGACGTTCTCTCCTCCGTACTTCCTGCGCAATTCTTGGGTAAGCTCGGACCCGATTTGGCCTGTGGCACCAGTGACCAGAATTCTCCTCATGTGTTTCCCGGACATTCAGTGGACCTTCCTAGCGAGCGAAGGTTTCTAAGGCTTCGGAATATAAGAATTTTCAGCCAAATCCCCGTTTCCGCAACGTGCAACCACGTGTCCAGTGATCCAAAGATGTAGACGTGTGTCTTTCGCCGAAAAACGGTTTATAGCTGACCGCACAAATATTGTCAATGACACACGATGCGAATGGGCTTCATCGTCAATCCCATAGCTGGAATGGGCGGCAAAGTCGGACTGAAGGGAACCGACAACGTCGTGGGAGAGGCCGTTGCAAAAGGAGCCGCTCCAACGGCTCCTGACAGGGCAGAGGAATTCTTGGAAAAACTGAAGCGCGACATGAATGGCGAGCTGTTCGAAGTGTTGACCTGCCCCGGAATAATGGGAGCAGAAGAATGCCGAGCCGCCGGAGTTCTGGCACATGTCTTGTCCATGGAGATCGGCGATCCCACGACGGCAGAAGACACTAAAAAGGCTGTCATGCTGCTTGGCGAAGCAAAAGCTGACTTGATAGTCTTTGTGGGCGGCGACGGCACGGCCAAAGATGTGCTCGATGCAATGGAGAAAACTTTGGAGACGCTCGTGTTGGGAGTGCCTGCCGGAGTGAAAATGTACAGCGGAGTGTTTGCCGTGAACACTTCAGACGCTGCAGAGGTAGTCGCAGCCTTTGCAAAAGGAGACGCACAAATCACTCAACTTGAAGTGTTGGACGCGGATGAAACAGCGATACGGATGGACACGTTCTCAGTGAAGTTCTATGGACACATGAAAGGCCCGTTTCTCCCAGCGCACATACAAGGCAGCAAGCAGGTGACTCCTGAGACCTTGGACGAGAAGGAGAATCAAACGGCGATAGCGCGGTTTATAGTGGAGCAGCTTCCTCGGGACGCGACACTGATACTGGGGCCGGGAACGACCGTGAAACAGGTCGCCGACCTGCTGGGAGTCAAGAAGACTCTGCTGGGAGTCGACGTCTACAGGAGTGGCAAGGTCGCACTTGACGCGGATGAGGAAAGAATCTTGGAGGAAGTGAAGGATTGGCGGAGCACGTGGATAATTCTGTCTCCGATTGGGCGGCAGGGAATTCTCTTAGGGAGAGGAAATCAGCAGATAAGCCCGCCGATCATAAAAATGGTTGGGAAGGAACGAATAGTTGTTGCAGCGACCAAGAGCAAGTTGCAGAACATCGAGGGAAACGTCCTCAGAGTGGACACGGGCGACGCCGAGGCGGACGCGCTACTCAGAGGATACATCAGAGTAGTCACAGACTACAGGGAATGGCGTCTGGTGACAGTTCAGTAGCAGGCTAGGCTCCGAACTTTTTGGTTTTCTCAAGCAAGTCCATAAGAATGTACATGACGTCCTTTCCCCTGATCCTACCGAGGCCGCCTTTCGCACATGCCCTCTCACCGAACTCGGCCACGTCGTCGCGGCGAACATAGGGTCCCGCGATTGCGACGGGAACCGGGTCACCTTCATGGTTCTGGGTGAGCGTAGAAGTTGTGTGGTCAGCCGTCACGGCTAGGTATGTTGAGTCAAGATCCACGTTTTCAAGCAGGTGCTCCACCATCGTGTCGACTTTCTCGATGACTTCCGTTTTCAGCTTGAAATTCCCGTCATGGCTCGCAACGTCGGTCGCCTTGACGTGCAGAAACACAAGATCATTTGTCTCCAGCGCCTGAACTGCTGCCCTCGCCTTTGCCATGTAATCCGTCTGCAGAGTCCCAGTGGCACCCTTCACGGTCATGAGGCGCATGCCGGCGACCTTGCAGACTCCCTTGATCAGCGGCACCGCAGCGATGCAGGTTGCCTTGATGCCAAACACTTCTGAAACAGGCTCAATCTTCGGGAGAGTGCCTGCTCCTCTGCACAGTACAGTGTTTGCAGTCGGAAGGGCCTCTTCCGTTCTCCTCCTGTTCACGGGATGCTCGATGAGAACCCTGCGGAACTCAGACATCAGAACATTCAAAACTTCTGCAGTGTGCCGTGATTCGGTGCTGCCGTCCAAAGCCTTTATCTCAGAAACCCTTCTGCCGGAGACCTCGGGATCCGAGTCGCTCACGGTCGTCGAAAGTCCTCGCCCGCGCAGAACAAGCGCAGCACGGTGTTGGATGGTGTGCTTAAACATGAATTCAACATTTAGAGACTTTGCAACCTTGACTTGCTGCAAGCTTTTCGCGAGCTTCGACGCGTCTTCATCAGCAATTCTGCCAGCACGCCGGTCAGACACCACGAGATTTTCGTCGACGGTCGCGAAGTTGCATCTGAAAGCCACGTCATCAGGCAGCACTTCCATTCCACATCCAACAGCCTCTAGGGCGCCTCTTCCAGAATAGACTTTCAGCGGATCATACCCTAATAGCGCCAGAGTCGCAGCGTCGCTTCCGGGCGGAACACCGGGCGACACTAGGTCAGCTATGCCGCACACTCCTGTTTTGGCAATCCTGTCCAAGGATGGCTTGTGCGCCGCTTCCAAGGGTGTTCTCCACTTCAGCTCCCTTATCGGCCGGTCAGCCATACCGTCCGCGACAACCAAAATCGTCTTCAAATTCAACTTGCATCATTCCCGACGTGGAACGCAATTCTAATTTTGGATGTGCACAGTTAAAACGCTTGTGCCCGCAATAATATTTAATAGGTGCCTTCGGCAACGTGTTGGCAAGTGGTCGAAAATGGGCGATTGCGTTCCACAGTGCTAAATTCTTGCGACGCCTAGCAACTGTTGAGACCGCTTCTTGCATCAGAAATATATTCAAAGACACCAGACTAGGTTGAGGATGGAAATGTCAGACACTGGCATCACCGTAAAGAAAAATGAAAACTTCTCGGAATGGTACACGCAGGTAGTCGTCAAATCCAAGTTTGCCGACTACGCCCCCGTCAAGGGATGCATGATATTCCGGGAGCATTCCTACGCCGTGTGGGAAAGGATCCAAGATGTTTTCGACAGGAAAATCAGAGAAACCGGACACAGAAACGTGTACTTCCCCCTTTTCATACCTGAAAGCTTTCTCAAGAAAGAGGCCGAACATTTTGAAGGCTTCGTTCCTGAAGTCGCGTGGGTCACCATCGGAGGAAACACGCCGCTGGAAGAGAGACTCGCGATAAGACCCACATCCGAGACGATCATCTACGCAACCTTTTCAAAATGGGTTCGAAGCTGGAGAGACCTTCCGATAAAGCTGAACCAGTGGTGCAGCGTCGTAAGGTGGGAAACAAAAGCAACGAAGCTCTTCCTGAGAACACGAGAATTCCTGTGGCAGGAAGGACACACCGTTCACGCGACGGAAGAAGAAGCCGACCGAGAGGTAATGGCCATCTTAGGCGACTACAAAGACCTGATGGAAAGCTATCTGGCGATTCCGGTTTTGATCGGGAAGAAGACTGAAAGGGAAAAGTTCGCCGGCGCACTCTACACCGCCACTCTCGAAGCAATGATGCCCGACGGCAAAGCACTGCAAATGGGAACCTCACACAATCTGGGACAGCATTTCTCGAAAGTCTTCAACATCAAATTCCTTGACGAAAGAGAGAAGGAACGCCATGTCTGGCAGACGTCTTGGGGAATAACAACGCGCACGATAGGCGCTGCCGTGATGCTCCACGGCGATGACAAAGGGCTGGTTCTCCCGCCAAAGGTCGCCCCAATTCATGTGGTCATCGTCCCAATACCTTACAAGAAGACTGAGACGGAACTTGTCAACGAGAAGACTAAAGAGATTTGCCGGCGACTCCGAGAAAGCGGCATCGAGACCCACCTAGACGACAGAGCAGAGTACACGCCCGGTTGGAAGTTCAACGAGTGGGAACTGAAAGGTGTGCCGATAAGAGCGGAAATCGGCCCCAGAGACATAAAGCAGAAGCAGGTGACTCTTGCAAGACGGGACACGTTCGAGAAGACCCACGTCAAGGAAGACGACATCGTGCAGGAAGTCACCAGGTTGCTGGACGAGATACAGCGCAATCTATTTGCAAGGGCCAAATGTCTTCTTGAGCAAAATATCACGCCGGTCAAAACATACGCGGAGTTCAAGAAATGCCTAAGGAGCAAAGGCGGGTTCATCAAAGCCTCATGGTGCACAAGTCCGGAGTGCGAAGAGAAGATAAAGGAGGAAACGGGCGCAACTATCAGGCTGATACCCTTCGAGACTGAGAAACCCCTCCACAACTGCGTGTACTGTGGGCGCGAGTCGAAGGAAACAGTCTACTTTGCCAGGTCGTACTGAGGCAGCAGGCGCACGCTAGTCTGACAGCTTCACATGCTTCTTTAGCTGATTCGCCACGTTCTCCAGTCCTAGACTTTTGAGAGTCGACTTGGTGGGGATTCCATGCTGGTCCCATCCTCTCTTTCGGTAGTACATCTGCAGCATCTCGCCGTACCTACTCCTGTCAAGTTTGCCTCCCTTCAACGCGCCCTTCGTGAGCGGCTCATCAAACCATCTTGCAGGTGGGACATCCATGTCGCTGCTCCAGCGCTTGCCGTACTCGCGTATCCAGAAGGAGCGAATCAAATTGAGCACGCGGTCGGCGATCAAATTCAGAGTGTCCCAGTTCATTTCGACACCCGTTGCCGCATGGAGGAACTTGGGGTACCAGTCCAGTTCGAAGCCCAGCTCGACCCATGGGAAACGGCAAACCGTCAAGCATTCAAACATGCCGCCGCGCATTCTCTGCATCTCGATGAGCTTGTCAACTTTCTCAGCGTTGTAGCCCTCGCGCCCATGACCTATTTCCCAAGAGACTATCCAGGCGTCCTTGTGATGGGCTCCTATGGAACACGTGCCATATGCTAGAGCCATTGCCGGCGCCGTGTGGCAGTCGTACGCCGAAATCTCCAAGCCTTTCACGTGCATGGCAAACCTGTCGGAGTCTCTCCCTATCCTTTCCGAAGCAGATTTGACTCCTTCAGCGAGCAGGTTGCCCATAAGCCCGCGCCTGTAAGCTATGTCCTGAGCCAGAGTCTTGGCAGTCTTGAAACTGCCCCACGGAACATGCTCATCCACCAACCCCTTTTCAGAAACTTCCATGGCAAAGCCAATCACGTTTCCCAAGGAGATCGTGTCCAAACCGAGGTCGTCCGCCAGTCTGTTTAGAGCCGCAACCTGTTTCAGGTTGCCTATTCCGATGTTTGACCCAAGCATCACAACGTTCTCGTAGTCAAGCTCCGATTCCTTCCGGTCTGAACCCTTGACAACGTTGCCGCAGGTCATGTTGCACTGAGGACAACCACGATTGGAGACCTTGATCTTTTCCATGGCAAAACCGCCGATGGACTCTGCCTTGTCGAACACGCCCTCTCGGTAGTTGCGAGTCGGTAGGACGCTGTTCTCCTGGCTCCACTCGATCGTGCTCATCGTCCCCTGACGCTTCCAGAACGCAAAGTTGGGCTTTGTGAGAATTTCGCGGTAGCCTTCAGAACCCAGCTGTTTCATGTCTGCGGCGTCAGCAACGGGCAGGTCATGTGAACCCACGAAGACAACCGCTTTCATGTTCTTTGAACCCATCACTGCGCCCATGCCCGGTCTGCCGCCAGCGCGTCCTTCCTGTGACACGATGTTCGCGTATCTGACTAGGTGTTCTCCGGCCTGTCCTATGGACAGTATTCCTGCAGTGCGTCCGTAGACTTCCCGCAGTTTACTTTCGGTCTCAAATGACCCAAGACCCCACAAGTCCTTAGCATCCAAGAAGTCAGCGGAAGCGTCCTGAACCAGAAGAACGATGGGCTTCTTTGCTTTTCCTTCCACGATCACAGCGTCGTAGCCAGCCTTGCGCATTTGTACCGCGGCGAAAGTTCCAATGTTACCGTCGCCATAGCCACCTGTCAAGGGGCTTTTCGCCGCCACAACCATCTTTCCACTGTTCGGCAGACTGAAACCAGTCAGCGGACCAGCAGCGAGAACCAACCTATTCTCGCTTGACAGGGGATCTGTGCCGGGCTTGAGCTCGTCCCAAAGGATTTTGGCAGCGAACCCTCTGCCCCCAAGAAAGTTCCTCGCCGTTCCAGCATCGCAGTCTTCTGCGACTGCCTTAGCCTTGCCGACATCCACACGAAGGAATCTGCCATTCCAGCCAAACAAGGTCGCGATCACCACCAAAACCAGTGTTACTACTGTCTACTATTCTGCTTGAAACTAGATAAATGCTCTTGTGTTCGAAGGACTAGATGACCAGCCTTTCAGGCTCGACGCTCCTGTTTTTCAACCCCAAATCGCTCACCTTGAACTTCCTGTCGCCATACAGAAGCGCTTGTTCTTCGCCACTGTGGAGCGCCGCCGCAATTCTCCCGATGGCGTCAGCCTTCAGTATGCCACTTCCACTAGCGCCGCCCGCAACTATCAACCCGTTCTCCTCGAAGATTACTGGCTGCCCATCCAGAGTATTTATCTCGTACAGTCCAGCAAACGCCGAGAACGGCTGGCAACCCTCAAACTGCGGGAAATACTTTGACATGACTTGGTACAGCCCGTAAGTGTAGAAGTTCTCCTCGGGCTCAGGCTCGTCTTCAATTTCAAACGCTCTCGGAAAGTCGTCAGCGTACGCAAGCCACAGCGCGTTTTCTTCTGGCGCCGGGCGAATGTAGGCAGAAGGTCTTGGGAGAATCGTGAATGGGAGACAGCCCGCACCTGTGAAGCCGTCGTAGGATAGCAGTTTCTTCAGACCTTCGCTTGTCGCCTTAACGGAGAAGACCTGCCGCTTCTTCGCTTTGATGAAGCATTCAACGCCTATCGGGTCCAGAAGCTGGGATGCCCAAGCCCCCGTGGCAACGATGACTTTTCCGGCGCTTATGTCACCGCGGTTTGTCTTCACTCCAGTGACAACGGAATCCTGCCAGAAGTAAGGCTCGCCGGGAATCCCCAGAGATTGGTGGGGCTCAACAACGACCCGCTCGACTTTAGTGTTATATTGTATTTTGCCGCCCATCCTCAGGAATTCTGACTCGTAGAATTTCACCAAAGAGTCAACGTCGATCAGGCCTGCCTTCGGAATTAGTATGCCTTTGTACACGTTTCCGAGGTTCATAATTCTCGCTTCGTCGTCGCCGCCAAAGTCTACGCGCATGTCAAGCCTTCTCGCCAAGTCGTCTCCTTCGTACTCCACGTACTTGAAGCCTCGACCGGCCAAATCTTTCAGCACAGGCAACATCTTGCGGTAGCCTTCCTCATCGAAAAGCCAAAGATACCCCGCCCAACGGAGCTTCAGGTCGAAGCCCAAATCCTGTTGCACGTGGCGGTAGAATTCGGCAGAAGAATCAGCCAACGCGAAATTGGTCTTGGAATAGAAAAGACAACGGAAGGCAGCCGCACTTTTCGCTGTGCTTCCTTGACCCGCCGCGCCCAGCCTGTCGACAATCAGAACGTCCAGTTCAGGTTTTTTCTGCTTCAGGTGATAGGCAGTGGCCAAGCCAATGATGCCCGCGCCAGCTACTAGCACGTCATGTCTGCTCATGATTCTCCCTCGGATTTGAAGGTCAAGTATAAAATTGGACGAGATTTAAACTTAGCTGTCAACCCGGATCGAAATAAGTGTTTCGAGAGAACGCTTATTTACCACATGGAATATGATTAAGACCAATCGCTGAAGTTCGAGGGAGAAAGTTGAATTTCAAAAATGGGCTAAGGGCAGTATCAACCCTCATCATAATCATATTGATTCTTGCTTCTCTGGTGATCGGAGCCCTCATAACTTACGTGTGGACGATTGCGCCTTTCTACCTCGAACCCTCAGACACTGTTGACCTCGTGATCACCGACGTCAATTTCCCAGTGGACAACGCAAGCCACTTCGACTTCACAATAATGAACCCGTCGCACTCGGTCTCAGGAACCGTGATATCCGACGTCTACGTGACTGCCGCAGGAATCGCCGGCAGGTACAACGTATCAAGCAGCGACCCCCTACTCCCAATGTTCTTGGATAAAGGCACGACTGAAAGCATAAGATGCGAATCGAGATGGAGCGGCATAGCAGGGAAAACATTGACTGTGCACGTCACCGGACAAAATGGGTCTGGAGCCTCACGCTCGTTCAAGTCACAGTTTGTGGAACTCGAAGTTGACGCAAACTTCAATGCGACTCAAAGCGTCAAAGACTTCAACGTGACCGTTAAGAACAATGCGGCTTCGGCAATAAATTTGACGCTGAAAAACGTGCTAATCGACTTCAACCCTGTCTCCAACGTGACCATAAGCTTCCCGAGAACGATCCAGACGAATGAGACTGTCAAGTTTGACGGATTCTTCGACTGGCGAGGCTATGCAAAGCCGACCGTCAGAGTCGAGACGATAGAAGGCTACTACGGAGAAGCAGCTAAGGAGGTTTCCTCCGTCGTCGATCTCCAAGTGGCGAATGTCACTTTTAACGAGTCCAACTCCACTGAGGTCGGCGTGACGCTGCACAACTGGGAACAGTCAGCCACGGCCGTAGACGTCACGGCCATCATCCTGACCCGTGGCAACGTTACCGAATCGCTGAGTCTTGCGGGCTCAAGTCCATCGCCGCTGCCTTGCAGACTGGACAAAGGCGGCAACGCGACCTTCAATTGTGTCTGGAACTGGACTGACAGGAGCTACCGCAACAAGAACATCAACATCACAGCAGAAACCAGACAAGGCTTCACTGCACAAACGCTGATTGGAACCCCGCAAGAAGTTGCGGCAAGAATCGACGACGTCAAACTTGACCTCGACGACACCGAACACCTCACCGTGAACGTGACAAACCTGGCCTACTCGCTGCAAACCATAAACGTCACAGCGATAGACTTCAACCCGAACTCGACAGTCATCACCCCCACACTGCTATCGGCAGGCGCCCAAGCTGCCATCCAGTGCAGCTTCAACTGGACAAGCTTCCTGAGAGCAAACGCTTCCGTCACCGTCTACTTCACATACGGCGCAAATCAGTCCACAATCCAGTTTTACCTGACCGTTCCATACCTGAAAGTTGAGAACGCGTCATTTTCCAATTTTGCGCTCGGAAATCCCTACGTGAACGTAACAGTCATGAACAGCCCATTCTCCCGGACAAACGCAACCATAACGAGGGTGCTGATCAGGACAGCGAATGCGACCTTTGCCCTAGACGGAACCATAACGAGCCCCAAGATTCCTTTGACAACCCCACTGGTGACGGGGGCCGAAATGACCCTGACAGGATTGTGGGACTCGACGCCCTACATCGGCGAGGATGTCACCGTGATTGTGCAGACGGCTGATGGTCTGCAGGCTTCAGCGACGTTCAGAGTAGCTTAGTTCCTCCAAAATCTTTATTTTTCGTCCAAGCAGACCTTACTGCTCTGGAGTGCAGAGTCTTGACACGTGTGAAGCCGACCGAAAGAGTGCGCACAATAGAGTATGCAATACGCGACGTGATTCCCCCTGCGAGGCAAGTTGCCAAAACAGGAAAGAAGATATACTATCTCAACATTGGCGACCCCGTTGCCTTCGACTTTGACACGCCGCAACACATCAAGGACGCCCTAATAGACGCGGTTCGTGAAGGAGCGAACGCCTATGCCCCGTCAGAAGGGCTACCTGAACTCAGAGAGGCAATTAGCGGGAAGGAAAAAAGAGTAAACGGCGTTGAGGTTTCAGCAGACGAAATAATTGTTACATCCGGCATTTCTGAAGGCATAGCAATGGTCATGGCCGCTCTGGTCAACGGCGGAGACGAAATACTGCTCCCCGGCCCAACATATCCTCCCTACATTTCCTACGTGAGATATTTTGGTGGAAAACCCATCACGTACAAGACTTGCGAGGAGGAAGGGTGGCAGCCGGACATTTACGACCTGAGAAGAAAAGTGTCAAAGAAGACGCGTGCGATAGGCATAATAAACCCGAACAATCCGTGCGGCGCACTGTACGGAGAAAAAAAGATCGTGCAAATACTCGACATCGCGGCCGAGCATGATGTGCCCGTTATTTCGGACGAGATTTATGATCAGATAGTGTTTCAGAAGGAGTTCGTAAGCACCGCAAAGCTCGCCAAAGATGTCCCCGTGATCGGGATGAACGGGTTTTCAAAAGCCTACCTGATGACTGGGTGGAGACTTGGCTACGTCTACTTCCACAGCCAGCACAACGAGCTTGCAGAACTCAAAGAATGCGTTGAAAAAGAAGCAAGAATAAGGCTCTGCGCGAACACTCCCGTCCAGAAAGCTGGAGTCGCTGCGCTAGATGGGCCGCAAGACCACATCAAAACCATGGTTGACAAGCTTCGCCAAAGAAGAGATTATGCGTGGAAAAGGCTCAACGAGATAAAGGGAGTAAGCTGCACCAAGCCTGAGGCAGCGTTCTACGTTTTCCCAAAAATCCACGAAACAGGAACAAGATGGAAGACCGACTTCGACTTCGTGCTTGATCTCCTAAAGGAGACTGGCGTGCTTTTCGTCCATGGATCCGGCTTCGACCCCACGTACGGCGCTGGGCACGTCCGAGGAGTGGTGCTGCCTCCGATCGAGACGCTTGAGCTGGCAATGGACGAAGTTGAACGGTTCATGGAAAAGGACAAGTAGAGAAGTGGATCGTGACGCCCACGACTCTGTCTTGAACTAGACGGGAACGCCCTCTTTGGGATCACCAACGAGAAGCACGAACTCACGCATCAGTCTCTTGGTAACAGGGCCGGGTTTGCCGTCGCCTATCACTCTTTTGTTTATCTCGCGGACTGGCACAATTTCAGCAGCCGTGCCGGTGAAGAAAACCTCATCCGCACTAAAAAGCTCATAGGGCGTTATGTTACGTTCCACCATCCTGCATCCTAGCTTTTCGGCCAGCTTCTTCACTGCCTCAGCCGTTATGCCGGCCAGTGCACCAGTGCAGCTGGGCGGCGTACACAGCTCCCCGTCCTTCACTATGAATATGTTCTCCGCGACACCCTCGCAGACGTAACCATTCTTGTCAAGGCAAATGGCTTCATCAACGCCGCTTATGTTGGCTTCTATTTTAGCCATTATGCTGTTAAGGTAGTTCAGTGACTTTATTTCGTGCGTGGTGGCGTCCACAGGGTCTCTTTTGACCCATGAAAGCATGGCAGTGACTCCTTTCTCTTTGGCGTCGCCTTTGTGCATAGATATGGAGTCCGCGATGACTATAACCGTCGCACGAGAACATTTTCTCGGGTCGAGACCAAGGTCTCCGACGCCGCGGGTTGCTACCAAGCGTATGTATGCATCCTTCAGGTTGTTCTTCCGCACGGTCTCCAGAACCGCGTTCACCATTTCCGCTTTTGTCATCGGGATGTTCAGCATCATCACGTGGGCAGAGCAGTATAACCGGTCGACGTGTTCCTTCAGTCGGAACACTGTTCCGCTGTATGCGCGGATGCCTTCGAAGACGCCGTCTCCGTAAAGCAGGCCGTGGTCAAACACTGAAATCTTGGCTTGTGACTTTGGATAATATGTTCCGTCAATGTAAACCAGTGGTTCTTTTTCCAATGTTTGTCCCCCCAAATCGGAGAAGCTAGTTCTATGAAAACGAGCGCTGATATACCTTTTGGAAAGAAATGACGAGTCTGCAGAAGTGTCAACCATAAAACTGCGGTCTTCGAGAAAGACACTTCGGCACTGGCAAAGGCTTGAAGGGCTTCCCCACAGTCAGCCCCTCTACTTCAGCGACCAGCTCGTCCAGTTTCAACTTGCGAATCGCCTTCGCCCTACGATCCCGGACAGGCAGAATGCCACTGTCCAACTCTTTCTGCCCGACAACCACCACGTATGGAACCCACTCCATTTCTGCCTCGCGAACTCTTTTCTGCAAGGTCGAAGACCGATCATCGACGTCCACTCGTATGCAGTGCTCCTCGAACTGCGCCGACATCTGCTCCACATCCTTCAGGAACTTGTCAGACAGCGGAATGAGCCGAACCTGCGTGGGAGAAAGCCACAGTGGAATCATGGGAGGCAGGCCGTTCTGCTGGTCCATATAGGCTTTTTCAAGCAAGGCGTAGACGTCTCTTTCGATTGCGCCGCTTGGTGAACAGTGGAGAATCAGCGGGTAGTTGCGCGTGCCTTTCTCGTCAACGTAGGTTATTCCGTACCTCTTCGCGTTTTCCACGTCAATCTGATCTGTCGACAGGGCCGCCGCCTTGTCCTGATTGTCCACAAAATTGAAGTCCCATTTAAGCCTGAAATAGAAGAAGCGCTCCTTCCACATCTCAACCAGCACAGGCTTCCCGAAGATTTCTGCCAGAGACGTTACGAAGTCTTTGTTTTCATCGTAGAAATCCTTCGTGAACCTTATCGCACCTTCATAATCATTCTTCGACAGGCCAATCTCATCAAGAATCTGCATGCAAAGCTTGAACCGCGTGACAAACTCGGCTTTGGCCTGCTCCATGTCGGTGCAGAAAGCGTGACAGTCAGGCATGCTAAACGCTCTCAGACGCCGCAAACCTACAACCTCGCCGCTCTTCTCCCTTCTGAAGCTGTAGCGAGTCAGCTCGTAAATCTTAAGTGGCATGTGCCTGTACGAGAACTGCGCGTCGTGCACCATCAGGAACTGGCCAAAACAAGCCGCGAAACGCAGAAAAAGCTCCTTGTCCTCTGACTTCAGCAAGTACTGCCTCGCAGGGAACCGGTTTAAATAGTCAGCCAAGCTGGGATGCTGAAAGTCGTACATGACTGGCGTCTCAACCTCCATTGCGCCGTACTCTGCCATCTTGGCGGTCACGAACTGCTCAAGCAGGGACTTGATGAGACGTCCTTTAGGGTACCAGCGGATGTTGCCGGGGTCGCTTCCGAGTTCATGGTCGGCAATCTCCAACCGTTTCATCAGCAAAACATGAGGCGGCATCTGCTGGCTCGCCCTGACCTTCGACGTTTCATACTTGGCAAATTTTCCAAGAGTTACGTGGTCGGTGAAATCAAAGTCCTCAACGGGCACCAGCATTCCGTCCGGCTGCAGAACATACCAGAATGATTTGAGCTTTTCCTCGATCTTTTCTGCTTCAGAGAGCTTCTCCTTTTCCTCCTTTTTCACTTCGCCCGCCACAATTGTGCGTGACTGCTCCGCAAGCGGATGCCCCTTTACCGAGATGGAGAATTGCTTGTTCCAGCCGAAAGGAGCTCGGTACGTTTCTATGCCCTTTTCTCGCGCGTAGGCCTCCATCGCCTTGACCATTTTCAGCGCCTCTGAAGGCTGGGCCAAGTTGCTGCTGAGATGAGCATACGGATAGATCAGAATGCGGTTAGACCCGAGCTTCTGCAGAAAGTCCCGAACTTCATCAACTGCTCGCTCAACAACCCTCTGGTCGTCCCCTTCTTCCAATGCCGTGAACAGAACAAGTACGTCCTCATAGCGAACTGCCTTCTTCTCGGCATCCTCAGCCAGAGCTATTTCCTTCTTAATCGGCTCGTACTCGATGAAGTTGGCATGTAACTGCAGTATCCGCATCCCTATCATTCGCCCTCTCGCTTAGCCACTGAATCGCCATTTCTCAAGCTGCTTATCCTTTTTTGTCTTCTTCTTGTATTCCTTGTAGTGTTCTTTGCACAGGTAGGCGCGTCTCTCTGCGCCCACTTTCAGCCCGGCCGCCTTCACCCTGTCAGTGGAGAGCGAGCGCACAGCCTCCTTGCCACATCCTGAAACGCTGCACTTTGCGCCTTTGTCAATGCGACCCATGCTCAGTTCCTCACAATCAACCATGATTTCGACTCAATAAGATAGGCGTCACTGCTTAATTTCTTTTTCATAAAGCACGCGCGCTCTCCCGTAGACCGCTTCCTTGTCACCAAACGCTGTCGGACCGACACCCTCAACGACAAACGAGGCCGCGGCAGAAGCAACACACGAGCACCAGCAGCAATCCTCTCCCTGGACATATGCAGCCAAAAAGCTTCCAATGAAAGCATCTCCGGCGCCCGTCGGGTCAACAACCTTCTCGGGGACAGACACGGGAACTTCATGCACGTCGCCTTCAACTGAGACGGTGGAACCCTTGGCGCCCGAATTCACTATTACGATGCTCACGCCGCAGTCATGCAATGCCCTTATCGCCGAGTCGATCGAGGGCGAACCAGTGACTGCCGCAAGCTCGGCTTCTGAACAGTTGCAGATGTCGATAAGACTTAGGATGCGCTTGTCCGCTAAGGAAGCGATGTTGACTGTTCCGTCCGGGGCGAAGTCTCGAACAAGCCCCTGCGGGTCAAGCGACAAAATCTCGGCCTGCCCCCTCAATCTCTCGACTGCCTCAAACTGCAGTTCGCCTGCCAGAGGTGCAACGTGCACGGCCTTGGCTTTCAATGAGGTCGGCAAATCGTCGACGAGCAGAGGGGGAGCAACGCTCTTCCGACGCAGCACACGCCCAACCAGGTCGTCGTCATACTTCAAATCGAAACGCGTCGTCTGCGCGTGGTCGTCGGTTATGACGTTGGACAGTTCGATGCCTTCCTGCTGGAGCCACCACATGTAAGCCTTTGGAAAGTCAGCACCAACTCTGGATACGATTGCCACTCGCGAGTCTAGACGACGGGCCGCAATGGAGGAGTAGGCGGCGGAGCCCCCCAGAACAACGTAGGGCGACTCGTGCCCAGGCAGGATTATCGAGTCTATCGTGAGGTGGCCGACTACGGCTAGGTCAAGCAAGCAGACTGTCTCCCCCGCATGGTTGAACATGTTATGTGCGAGTGTGAACAAAAACCCTTCTGTCCTTGTCGGAGGGAATGGCGCAGCATGCCCGCAGACGCCCTGCATCGTCGGGATTGAAGGCCGTGTCTCATGGCGGTGTAGACTGTCATTGAAGCAGAAGAATTGCTTTAGCGAGGTCCCCGCCGCTTTCTTCCAACGCTTTCCTCGCCTCTTCCATGCTCTTGCCAGTTTGATCTGCGACGAGTTTCACGTCTTCTTCAGCTATCTTCGGCGCCTTGATTTCTTGGACGGCTTTTTCATTGACGCTGCCGCCAGTCACCTGGAAAATCTTTTGCCCCTGAACCTCGAGTACGGCAACTTCAGGCTCCTCTATCGTGATCTCCCGGGTGCTTGTCTTGATTGTGACTTGCTTGACGTCCGAGATCGTGTCCATGTTCATGCCCATTCGTTGCATCATGCGTTTTGCTTCGCGAGGATTGACACGTCTGTGCATGTGGTTCACCTATCTGCACACATCAAATACAGTTTAGAACTCATATACTTAACTTTCTTGTAAGACTCCGCGTCTTATTTTGACGGCAACGCCTCGCTTGAACGCTTTCATCTCGCTCCCAGACAGAACAGCGCGTCCGACGGCCAAGACTGCGCCCTGCTCGTCGACGGCAATTGCCTCGTCTCGCGGACGGATTTGGTCGTCGGCCGCCACAACGTGCAAAGCAAACACGTCGCCCCCCTCAGCAATGAACCGCGAAACCTCATCCTTGACCGTCACCAGACAGCGCAGTTTCCCGGCGCTCTCAACCAAGCGCTTTCCCCCCACAATGCTGAGAGAGAACAGTCCGTCCGTCGGCCGCATAGTCGCCAATCTCTCTTCGCCAAGATACACGTAGCGAATTCGACCAGTCCGCCTAGAATAGCCAATTCGCACGTTGCCAGGAAACAGTGCTTCGCCCTTTCCCCTTCCAAACTGGTAGTCAGCAACGCTTCTGATTCTGCTGAGAGCTTCCTCCAAACCTGCACACCGCCAACCCATCTGGTATTCGACAACTATAAACCTAACCGACATAATAGAAAAGCCGGGTGCACGCAATTGCAGTGCGAGGTCTGCGGAAATAGAATAGCTGGAAAACCGCTCAAGGTAATAATCGAAGGGGCAAAACTGATAGTTTGTGCGCAATGCTCAAAACTCGGAAGGATCTGCTACGATGAACCCAAACACGAAAGGCTCATGGCCAGACCTCGAAAGATGCTTGCACCGCCGACAGCCCAAATGAAGAAGACACAGGCTGCTGTGGTCGACACGACACAAGAGCTTGTTGAGAATTTCGATGTGAAGATAAGACAAGCAAGAGAGGGATTCGGTCTCTCGCACGAGGAACTTGGCAGAAGACTGAACGAGAAGGTGTCCCTATTGAGAAAGATTGAAACTGGCAAGATGGTGCCCAATAACAGATTGGCCAAAATGCTGGAGCGAGCCCTGAAAATCCAGTTGATTGTTCCGACGAAGGAAGAGAAATTTCCTGAAAGCCATACAGCCAAGACGGCCAGCCGTGAACTGACGCTTGGTGATCTAGTTCACATCAGCAAGGAAGACCGAAAGAGGGAGGATCCGACCGAACGAAAGCCATCATAGTCCAACGACGACAGAACTTCGAGCCCTCGGCAATTGGTGAGCTTGACAGTCTGGCAGAGTCGGCAGGATACACCGTTGTTGGCCAGATGGAGCAGCTTAGGGAAGCTGACTCTCGTTACCAGATAGGTGCAGGAAAGGTTGAAGAGCTTGCTGCACTTGTGAAGGAAAAGGACGCCGAAAGAGTCATTTTTGACAATCCACTCAAACCTGTCCAAGCCTACAACTTGGCAAAAGCAACCGGCGTCGAGGTGATAGACCGTTTCCAGCTGATTCTTGAGATTTTCACGAGAAGAGCAACCACCACCGAGGCGCAAATGCAGATTCAGCTCGCAAAATTGCAGTATAATCTGACTCAAGCGAAGGAAAGAGTCAGACTGGCAAAGAAGAGCGAACAACCGGGCTTTATGGGTCTAGGCGCATACGAAGTCGACATATACTACGAGAGCGTCAAAAGGGAAATACATGCCATCCGGCGGAAGCTCAGAAAGATTCGCGGGAAAAGAGTGCTGCATCGGCAGAGAAGAGAAGAACTCGGCTTCTATTCCGTCTCACTTGCCGGCTACACGAAGGCTGGTAAGAGTTCTCTTTTCAACGCTTTGACCGAGGAAACTGTTCAGGTCGATTCGAAGCTGTTCACAACGCTTTCCACAACAACAAGGCTAGTGCAGTTCTCGAAGAGAAAGTTCCTGCTGACCGACACGGTGGGCTTCATTGACAGGCTGCCCCTCACTCTGATGGAGGCCTTTCACTCAACCTTAGAGGAGACAGTTTGTTCTGACCTCGTAATCCTAATCGTAGATGCAAGTGAACCTCAAGATGTTATTGAGAAGAAACTTGCAGTCAGCATCGAGACAATTGAGCAAATCGGAGCCTCCGGCATACCCCTCATAACCGTATTGAACAAGATCGACCTTCTCTCCGAGCATGAGACACAACAGAAAATCGAAGCACTGAGCAAGCACGCAGTGACCCTCATCCCGCTTTCTGCCCTACGCAGAACAAACCTCGACAGACTCAAGCAGGAGATACTGAAGAACATAGACAACTATGTCAAAGCCTCCTTCACACTACCTCTGACAGAGAAAACAATGCCCTTCATGGCGTGGCTGTTCCGAAACGCAGACGTCCAGACAGCGGACTACACCGCAGACTCCGTTAAGGTAGTTTTCGAAGCGAACCCGTCATTTGCGGAGAAGGTCGGAAAGCGTGTGGAACAGGAATTTGGAGAAAACATGAAAAAAGTCCAACAGGAAAGAAACGTGTCATGGCCAAAATCGTCGTCTTAAGATGGGGCCACAGACCCCAAAGAGATGCCAGACTGACGACGCATGTCGCGCTTGCGGCTCGAGCACTGGGAGCCGCCGGAATCATGTTGGCAGACGTAGAAGACCAGAAAATCAAGGACACAGTGGAAAAGGTCACCAGGAGTTGGGGAGGCACGTTCTTCTTCGACATGGGAAAGCCTTGGAAAGAGGCCGTGAGAGAATGGCGAGAACACGGAGGACTCGTAGTTCACTTGACGGCCTACGGAGAAAACATTGAGACTAGCAATGCACTGCAACGTATGAAAAGCATGAAGAAAGATTTGTTGGTTATTGTAGGCAGCCAAAAAGTACCTAAAGATTTCTTCTCGAAGGCTGTGTCGGATTTCAACATTGCGGTCGGAAACCAGCCACACTCAGAATGTGCGAGCCTCGCAGTTTTCCTCGACCGTTTCTTCGCGGGAAAAGAGCTAAACAAGGAATTCGGAAACGCAAAAATCAGGATTTCCCCGCGCAAAAGAGGAAAAAAGATAGTAACTGCAAGAAAGTAAGATCCAATGTTCAGGTTCTTTCGTAAAGAGATTTAAATCGAACCACGAGGAATATATAGTATAGAGAAACGTGAGTACTGAGAACAAAAGGATCCACATGCTGTCCAACATTGATGACACGACGCTCCTAAAAGTTGCAGAGGCCTTGGGCGAAGAGGACGCGGTCAAACTAATTGATATTCTGAAGAACACCGAAGAGATCACGGACGACCAGATAGCAGGCAAAACTGGCATCAGACTCAATTCAGTGCGCAAGATCTTGTACAAGCTCTATGACCACTCGCTTGTGAGCCTGAGAAGAACAAGGGATCCGAAGACGGGCTGGTTCATATTCCATTGGAGACTCCAGCCAGATCAGCTCGAAGGTTTCATACTGAGTCAGAAACGCAGAGTCCTCGAGAAACTCAACGTGAGACTGGAATTCGAGAAAAACCATGACTTCTATTACTGCTACACTCCGGGCTGCAAGAGAGTAACATTTGAGGACGCGGTGGAACTGGTTTTTCGATGCCCCACATGTGGCAAACCTCTCATGCACTATAACAACGATAAGATTCTTGATGCTCTGGGAAAGAAAGTTGACATCCTAAGGAAGGAGCTTGGTGAGTGAGAAGCTCCCGACGCGGAAGGAAGCCCTCGGATTTCTGAAGCAAAGTGGATGCCGAGAAAACGTCATAAAACATGTTGAAGTAGTGTCGCAACTCGCAGTCACGATTGCACAGGCCTTCATAAGAAAAGGCTACAACGTCAACGTGAATCTCGTGGAAATCGGGGCGCTCCTGCACGACATTGGACGAGCCAAAACTCACACCGTGAATCATGCAATTATCGGCGCAGAAATCGCACGTTCACTCGACCTGCCAGAATCGGTTGTTTCCATAATCAAGAGGCACGTGGGTGGAGGAATAACCGCAGAGGAAGCCAAGAAGCTAGGCTGGCCCGATGGCATCTACGTTCCACAGACTCTTGAAGAAAAGATCGTGTGCTACGCGGACAAGTTGATCGAAGGTTCACGGCCGACACCCATAGAGAAGACGATGGAACTGCTCTCGAAGGAGTTGCCTCCTTTGGCAATCAAAAGAATACGTGACTTGCATCTGGAAATGACCGCTGTTGTTGGAGACTGCAAATGCCTGCCCTGACACTTTTTGCCAGACTCTACAGCGATTCCCAGCTGCCAATGCTCATGAAGGATCTGGAACTCGGACTGAAGGGCCTGAAGGTTGACGTCAAAGCCTGTGGCACCGTTCCCCGAAACAGAGTCCGGGTCACAGTTTCCGGAGAAGATGAAAACGCCGCCGTACATTACTTGGAAGAAAAGGCAGGCCTATGCATTGAGCGCTTGGAAAATCTGCGAAAATTCATGGAAGTGAGAGGACGCGTCGTAGGAATCGCAAAAAAGCAGGATGAACTCATGATTGACGTGGGCGTTTTTTCACCTGATGTTGTCGACGCGGTGATTCCACTGCAACGTTTGCAGGCTCAGCTTGTTGACGGGAGGAAATTGGCGCTCAAGAAAATCGTTGACCTTTTTGGGCTTTGCGAGAATCTTCCGTTAAATGTCAAGATCACTGAAGTCGACACGAAATCAAGGCTTATCGAAGCCGAACTTTCATGGAGACAACAAACGGATTACCTTGACTGGACAAGGTCACTGCTGGACAGGCTGCTCATTCTCGGAGTTTCTTTCAGCGAAGTGGAGATGGTGCTGAAAAGACATGTACGCGATATTATCAAGATCGAGCCGATGGGTATGCTTGAGCATGCGGCCATCTGCAAGCTTGACACCGACGCACGTGGGCTGATATCGAACATCGGAAGGCAACTGCGCAACGCAACGTTCACCGTGTTTAGTCCGAAAAGAATTCTGGAACTGCTTGGGACGGACTATGCGGATTTGCCTCTCGTCGCGAAATAGACGCCGACAAACGTTAGAAGACCCCCAACAGCGCTGAGTGGACTGATTTCTTCTCCGACGAAAGCTGTGGCCAGCAACGCCGTCACCAGTGGTTCTGCAAACAAAAACGAGCTTGCGGTCGCTGCTTTCACGCGGTTCATGACGTAGAACCAGATGTAGTACCCCACGAAAGAGCATGCAAAAGCCAGAAACAGAATCGCCGTCCACTCGCCTAGATTCAGTTCCAATATCCTGCCGATGGAACCCTCTGCGATGGAAAACGGGATGAGACAAAGTCCTCCGAGAATATTCACGTATGCCACGACAACGAACGGGCTGTACTTCTCCATCACCCGCTTCCCAAGAAGGGTGTACGTGGCCCACAGGGCAGGTGTGAGAAGAAGGAGCAAGCTTCCGGCCAGGAAGCTGACGCTTGACTGAAAGCCAAGCGTGCCGCCGGCGATCACCATGAACGTCCCCACTGCGGCCACTCCGACACCGGTCATCTGCCGTCTCAGTAGTCTCTCATTGAACAGTCGTGCGGACATGATGCCGATAAGAATCGGCGAGAGGAGACACACGAGAATGGCGGCTATTGAGGCACTTGCCATCTGAATCCCCGTGTATTGGATGATGAAGAAGAACGTGACTCCGGTCAAGGCGAGAATCAGCAGCTTAGGAAGCTCCCTTCTCGGTATAATGACTTGTCGGTGCTTGTTTGCGGCTTTCATGAAGGCGAGTCCTGCGAGGAAAAACGCGCCTGCCACCAGAAAGCGAAAAGTGGCAACCATCACCGGCGTCAACCCCGACCTCAACGTAACCTTCACAACGACGAATGAACTACCCCAGAAAGAAATCAGACAGACCATCAAGAAAACTTCGAATGGCCCAATTGCTCTGGTTGTCATGGTTTGCCACTCTTCTTCGGCGTCCTATAAGGATTTGCGGTCGTACACGCGAAAGCATTGAAAGATGGGCCGGGCCGGACTTGAACCGGCGACCTTTGGCTCGTAAAGCCAATGTCCTAACCAAGCTAGACGACCGGCCCTCTGTTTCTGACTCTAAACGTCTTCATTTTATTAAGGTTTGGCCGGTTGGGAACAGATATAAGGTTGTTATGCCTAATAGTGCGAAACAAAACGTCACAACGATTCCAGCATCTTGTCGGCATGGTGGAAGAATGAAGAAGATACTGGTTACGGGCGCTGGAGGCCCAGCAGGAGTGAACTTCGTGACGTCGCTCCGCATAGCCCCGGAAAAAATGTTCATTGTCGGAACAGAAGCCAACAGCTACTTCATGCACCTAACAACAACCGATGCGAAATACTCGGTTCCCAGAGCAGAAAGCGCCAACTATGTTGATGGGCTGAACGAAATCATAGTGAAGGAAGGAGTCGAGTTTCTCCACGCCCAGCCGGACGTCGAAGTGGAAGTGGTTTCCGAAAACCGAGAACGGCTGAAAACCAGTGTTTTCCTGCCTTCGAAGAAGACAGTGCGAACGTGCCAAGACAAACTCGAAGCCTCAAGGCTCTGGCAGAAGAACAACGTGCCGACGGCCAAGTTTCGCGAGATACACGAGGAATCAGACGTCTACAAGGCCTTTGAGGAGCTTGGGAACACTGTCTGGATAAGAGCCACGCATGGCGCAGGCGGAGTTGGTAGCACGCCTGCCAACAACGCGGAAACAGCAGTTGCGTGGATAAAATACTGGAGAGCACGAAAGGTAGATTGGAAATTCATTGCTCAAGAACACCTGCCCGGCAGAAACATGGCATTTCACAGCCTATGGAAGAACGGTGAACTTGTCACGTCAATGACAAGAGAACGCTTGGAATACATTTATCCCCACCTTGCGCCGTCAGGCATAACAGGCACGCCTGCAGTCCAGAAAACGGTGCATGACGACACCATTAACAAGATCGGCACGGAAGCAGTCTTGGCTATCGACTCGAACTTCAACGGAATCGCCTGCGTGGACCTAAAAGAAAACGATGAGGGAATCCCGTGTGTGACGGAAATCAACGCCGGCAGAATGTTCACCACGTCATATTTCTTCTCGTATGCAAGCAAGATCCTGCGGCGAGATTACTACGCGAACATCCCGTATCTCTACGTGAAACTCGCCTTCGAGGAGAAGATGCCGGAAATCCCTAAGTACAATGTGCTCCCCCCAGACGTGTATTGGATTCGGCACATGGATGCTCCCGCGCGGCTAGTTAAGGACGGGAAAGTGCTTGGAGAAATGTACCGTTGACCGATGCAGTCGTCTTTGACCTCGACGGAACACTTGTTCATCTCCCGATAAACTACGACAGACTCTTCGAAGAATTTCGCACGATCATGAAGATCCAGAACATACAACCAGTGACAAAAACAATCTCAGATCTTGACTCGAAAACTCGGCAAAGAATCTTCGAAGTGTGGGACAATGCAGAACTCCAAGCCCTGCAGAACAAAACAGTGAACAATGAAGGCGTTGAGATCTACAAGCGATTTCTCAAGCAACGAAAAGCCCTCGTCACCATGCAAGGCAGGAGACTCGTCAAAGAAGCCCTCGAGCAGATGCGAATGCGCTTCGACTTCGTGGTAACCCGCGAAGACAGCCTCGACAGGACCGAACAGCTCAAGCTGGCAGCCAAAAAGCTGGGTGTGGACGTTCGGAACGTCCTGTTCGTCGGGAACACCGAGGGCGACTCTGCAGCCGCTGCACAGCTCGAATGCATGTTCATGAGGGTTGGAAAATGAAAGTCTGGTACGACGCATGCACGGGCAAGCACGTCCGATACGGCGTTGCAGTGGCGAAACGCCTCAGAAGCAGAGGCCACAGCGTCCTCCTCACGACCAGACAACACCCGGACACGCTGCCGATGATCAAGTTTCTGAACGAAAAGTTCACGGTCGTCGGAAAATACGACCCTGAAACGCTTCTCACAAGGCTGAAAGAGGGAACACGACGGCAACTCGCGTTCTGCAGACTCTTCGAGAAAAGCCGACCCGACCTTGCCGTTTCACATGGCTCCATCGACCTTTGCAGAGTGGCCTTCGGGCTGGCAGTGCCGGCGATAACCACTGTCGACACGCCATACGCTGAAGCCGTACACAAGCTCACCCTCCCACTTTCAAAATACATAGTAGCCTCAAGAGCCATTCCAGAGGAGAACCTAAAACCCTACGTCGCGGAAGGCAAAATTCAGACGTTTGAAGGCGTGGACGAGGTCGCGTGGATAAAGAACTTCAAGCCTCCAATCACCTATGATTTTGGGAGACCACTCATCGTCGTCAGACAATTGGAAGAAAAAGCGGCGTATTCAACGGGCAGAGTGGACATGCTAGCACTAGCGAAAAAGCTGACCAGGCTGGGAAAGGTCGTTTTCCTCGCAAGATACAGCCGTGACTCCGTAGAAGGCCTGATCACTCCAAAATTCGTCGATTCGGCCTCCTTGGTCGCCCAAGCAGATCTTTTCGTCGGCGTGGGCGGGACAATCACAAGAGAAGCGGCATTGCAGGGAACCCCCTCCATAGTGGTCAACCTGTTTCAAGGACAGTTTGTGAATGATTTTCTCGTCGAAAAAGGCTTCCCCATCTTCAAAACTGAGCCCTCGAAAGTCGCCGAACTCGCCAAAAAGGTTCTGGCACAAAAATGTGACGTAAAAGACAAGCTTGAAGCTCTCGAAGACCCAGTTGACTTGATCAGCGCCATCGCGGAGAAAACGCGTGGACACTGAAGCCACGCTGCAAGATTCAGCGGGGTATGCACGTTTATATTGCCGCACAATAATGTGACATGTTTCGGAGAGGATGAGATGGCAAAGGAAAATGTGCTCATCGTCGGGCTGGGCGAGGTCGGTTGCGCTCTATTTCAACTTTTCATGGAGAGCGGGAAATTCAATGTTTATGGCTACGACGTGGACAGAAAAAGGACGGAGAAAATTGCGGGGCGAGCGGACGTCCCGGCCAACGTTGACTTCATGCATGTATGCTACCCTTGCCGTGATCAGAAGAAATTTGTACAAGCAACACTCGGCTACATGCAGAAGTTCAAGCCAAAACTCACCATAGTCGAAAGCACTGTTCCACCCGGAACCACACAGAAAATCTACTCTGAATCAAAACTGCCCGTGGTCCATTCGCCGATACGTGGAATGCACCAGACGTTGGAAACGATGAAACGAGATTTGAGGTTCTGGAGCAAATACATTGGCGGAGCGACCGAGGATTCGGCCGAGTTGGCGCGAAAACACTTCCAGAAACTGGGGCTACAGGTCAAGGTCCTGCGAGGCCCTGCGGAAACGGAGCTCGCCAAACTTTTCGAAACGACCTACCGGGCATGGATGATTGCGTGTTTCCAAGAAATGCACCGGATCTCAAGACGCTTTGACGCCGACTTTGACAAAGTCGTGGACATGATCGACGACATACACCGCAGGCGGTTCAACAAGCCTCTCCACTTTCCAGGAGTCATCGGTGGCCACTGCTTGATACCGAACACTGAGCTGTTACTGAGCGTCTATGATTCGGAGTTTCTGCGGTTGATTTTGGAGTCTAATGAGAAGAGAAAACAGGAAATGAAGGATAGCGCAGTTAGCGAGGAAGTTGAGAAGGTCAGAAAGAGAGCTGAGGCGCTGGAAGAGTACGTAGTTAATAAGGTCGGAAAGGAAAAATAGTCTGCGGTCACCGATGAAAACCGTGATGATCAACGACTGCGCATACGTCGGCGAAGTCCTGCTGAAATACATGCCCTCCAGCATCGACAGGCAACATATCAAGCGCGGCAGAGGCTTCTGGAACAAGACGTTTGGCCTCGCCTATAGAATCCTCAGAGCCAAAGGCGACGTCTATCACGCACACTACCTGCTACAAGACTGCTACATCGCATCGCGATTGCATAAGAGACCACTCATCGGGCACGCTCATGGAAGCGATCTAAGAGAAAGTCTGGCACATCCTGTCTGGGGCAGAATAGTCAGACATGACCTGAAAAGCTGCGACAAGGTGCTGGTCAGTACTCCAGACGTCCTTGCAGTGGCCAAAAGCTTTCGCCACGACGTCGAGTATCTGCCCAACCCTGTTGACAAGGAACTGTTCTACCCGAAGCCTCTTACAGCACACGATGGGAGAAGAAGGGTATTAGTCGCCAGCGATTGCAGTTGGCGCGTGAAAGGCACTGACACAGCCGTCAGGGCGCTCAGCCAGATCAGAGACGAAGTGGATGTCAGCATAATCGGGTACGGTGTCGACTTCGAGAAGACTGTTGCCCTCGCTTCTCAGCTCAAGCTGAAGCTTAACGTGCTGCCCAAGGTGCCGCATGACAAGTTGAATGAGTACTACTGGGCGTCAGACGTCGTGATCGACAGGTTCCAACTCGGGTCTCTGGGGCTGGCTTCACTCGAGGCTATTGCCTGCGGCAGACCAGTCGTGACGTACGTTTCGCGCGAATACGAAGAATACAAAGAATTTCCCATGAAAGACGTCAGAAAAGAGGATGAGATCGTCGCCGCGGTGAGAGAAGCAGACGTAGGTCTCTGGAGGAAGGAACACGCGTATTTCACCGCGAAACATGGACTTGACGACATCGTTGACAGAATCGTGAAGCTCTACGAGGAATTGGCGGCGAAGTAGATGCGTGTGCTTCTCACTTCAACGGACAATCCCTACACGACGAAACTGGGCGGCAAACACATACATCTGCTGCTCCTCGAGCGAGGATTGAAGAATCTAGGATTGCAAGTGACTGCCCTCTACTGTGACCAGCAGAGTCTCATGATGCGTATGCGAAAACTTATCCTGAAATGTCTACCAGCCGAAGCGGGGTACAGGCGCAAGATCAGGTTACTCGTGGACTGCCTAGAGAAGCACGTTCCAGAAGCAAGTTTTGACATTGTTCACGCTCACGATGTGCTTTCGCTGCTGGCGTTGCGTTCAGTTCCGCAGAAAAAAGTCCTGACCTTGCATGGCTATTTTGCCAGAGAGAATATTGAATTCATCAAGTCAGAGGAAAATCGAAAGAGAATCTATCCATTCTTGTTCGAAATCGAAAAGGAAGGAATGAAGAACGCAGACTACGTAATAACGGTGGATCAGAGATTGAGGGAATATGTCCTGTCCGAGTTCAGCTTTCCCCCAGACAAGGTAGCTGTGCTGCACAACGCAATAGACACAGAACGGTTCAAGCCAGTCTCAGAATCTGAAAGAGATAGGCTGAAGGAAAACATGGGATACGACTCGACCCGTTTTCTGGTTCTAGTTCCTAGAAGATTGGTGGAGAAGAACGGCGTGATTTACGCTGTCAGGGCAGTGAGGAACGTTTTGGACGGGCGCGTCGAACTGGTAATTGTGGGCGACGGCCCTGAAAGAGCAAGCATTGAAAGAGAAGCAGCAGGTGACGAACGCGTGCGATTTGTTGGGGCAGTCCCACACGACCTTATGGACTCGTATTATCACATGGCAGACGTAGTGCTCATCCCCTCAGTAACGTCTCACGGAATACAGGAAGCAACGTCACTTGCCATGCTTGAGGCAATGGCATGTGGAAAGGCCGTCATATGCTCAAACATCGGCGGAATGAAAGAGATTATCCGACACATGCAGGATGGCGTGCTAGTCCAAGAAAAGGACGCCGCCGCAATAGCTCGTGCCATCGAAACCCTCGTGAATGACCAGAGTCTGACCGGCCGGCTGGGAAGAAACGCGGCTCAGTACGTCGCGGAGAATCACTCCTATACGACTCACGCAGCCAAAGTCGCCCAGATATATCACACGGTACTGGGAAAGTGACAAGCTTGACAGCGCATGAAGACCTCGTGTCCATACTAATGCCCACGTTCAACGACTCGAAATACTTGGCCGAAGCTATAGAAAGCGTGCTGAGCCAGACTTACAGGAAACTGCAGTTGATAATCGTGGATGACGGGTCGACTGACAACACGCCGGAAATTGTCAAGGATTTCGGCGACGAGAGAATTCTGTATCTGCGCCAAGAAAACAGAGGACAGTTGGAAGCCATAAACAACGGCGCCAAGTCTGCAGAGGGAAGATACATTACTCTTCTGCACTCGGACGACACGTTCTCTGACAACCGAGCCATCGAGAGGTGCGTGCAGAGCCTGAAACACGAGAACATCGACGGAGTCTTCTGCGATCTGCTGACGATGAACGCTGAAGGGACAAACCTCGGCATGTCAGCAACGACCGACGAGATGAGCGATTCTTCTCCCGCGCTCCTGTTTCTGAGAGGTGGATCAAACATCACTTCCGACATCTTCTTCATCAAGAGAGAAGCCCTTGACAGTGTTCTTTCAGCATATGTCCTTTGGAACATGCCTTACTGGCTCAGATTTGAAGATAGCGCCGTGGGCACTCTCAGACTGAAAAAGGCGGAGCCGTGGTACAGGTATAGAGTCTACGGCGAAAATTACCTACGATCAGATATTGGCAGATTCGAAACCGTGAACGGCTGTCTTAGAACAGTTACTCAAATCGGGCAGCGAATTGACGTGCCGCTTCTGAAGCTGCAGAGACTTGCGGCGCGAACACTTGGCAGGCGGTTCAAACCGTTGTTCAATGCGAAACCGTGCGCGCCTCACCGGCTGAGAGAGATGGTTAGGCATGTTGTGAGCCGTTATTACGAGAAGACGCCGGAAAACCGCTACCTAAAAAACCTCTTGGCATTCTACAGCAGTTTTCCATCACACCGAACCGTCAGGCTTGACCCTACGAGACATGCTGGTTTCTTGGGAAAGGATGCACGCGCCTTCTTCAATATGGTGAATCAGGGGAAGTTGCCACAAGACTATGAGAAGCTTCTGGAAGAGTCTGCCACCGGCTTCGGAAGAATCATCGTAGGAGACGAAAGCGCACGTGAGAAAGCAGAGAGCATGGTCAAGTTTCTCAATCTCGCCGTGAAAGTGGAAATACAGTAGGAGCGCACAGCAGAAGAGTTGCGGAGACTGCGCAGAAGAGGTTGAACGGTCTCGCGGTGCGCTCGGGCTTCAGCCGACAGAGGCGCTGAAGTGATGAAGGCTTTATATATTGAGGTCTATGTTTGACTCTTGAATGCGGATGAAAGAAGCCCCGATAAGGCTCAGAGTCGATGTGGACTATCCCTACCCATCCCGAATGAGAAGCTTCATCTTTACGGCCGCGGGGCTGCGGATCGGCAGAGACTACCTCAAAAATTCCAAGATAGTCGCCAAGATGGTCAACGCATCTGAAAGAAACGTAGAAGCCTACTGGTTCTTCACGCCGAAGACCATGCCTGACAAAGAGTTGCTCACGCTTCTAGACAATGATAAACATGAGGTCGGACTGCACGTTGTGAATGAGCCGGAGAGAGAGCTGGAACTTCTGGAGAAGACGACCGGAGAGAATGTTCAATATTACACCGTGCACGGAACGGAACGGTTTCTGGGGAGGATTATCTGGCGCAGAGGAAAGACAAAGAAGCTCATTGTTCCGCCAGATTTTTCACCTCAATCCTTCTATCAATTCACTGCCTCCAGCCTCGACGTCATATGTAATTTCTACAGCAGCGAACAAGCGGTCAGGATGGCAGAACAACTCATCCACAAGGGGCATGTGCTCCACTTCCATCCGATCTGGCTGTTTCAAAAGGGAAGAATTAATCATCGGGGACCCTTCTACGAAGTGTTGAGGAGGATTCTGCGAGTGGACACGGAGCTTGAAGCTTTGGCGACACGAAAGAAGGCCTTCTTCAAAATGGCGTCGGACACACGCGAGTATGCAAGGGACATCATGCCGACAGAGGAACTGCTCTGCAAACTGAAAGAAAGAGGAGTGGACATTTTCAGCTTCATCGAGAGAACATGGTGCTTCAAGCAACCAAGCATCAGCAAATCATGGGGGAAGTCGGATGATAACGTGGCGTTGCTTCGACTAGGAAGCTACGATGAATGGCTAAAGAACATTGGAAAGAAAACGAGAAACATGATTCGCAAGGCCGAAAAAAGCGGGATAGAGACGCGAGTTGCAGAGCCTGACGATCGACTTGCGGAGGGAATATGGAGGATCTATAATGAGGCGCCCGTGAGACAGGGCAGAGCATTCCCGCACTACGGAGCAAGCCTGAAAGATGTCGAAAAAACGGTTTTCTCAGCCAAAAACTCGACTTACGTAGCAGCTTATCTTCAAGATGAGCTTGTCGGGTTCATACAGCTTGATCACGGCAACAACGTAACGATAATATCCCAGATTCTCTCGCTGCAGAAACACTGGGACAAAGCAGTGAACAATGCACTGGTGGCCAAAGCAATCGAAACCTGCGCGGACAGAGCTGAGCAGTGGGTCATGTACGGGAGAATGGGCAACCACCCCACTCTAGACAGCTTCAAGCAAAACAACGGTTTCGGCCCACAACAGATCTCGAGATATTATGCGCCTCTGACGGCGAAAGGCAAAATTGCCGTCAAACTCGGCTTGTGTAGAGAAATCAAAGATATGCTTCCGAGAAACGTAAAATATGCGCTGATTCCGCTCTACAACTGGCTAAGCAGAATCCGCATCAGAAGAAAACTCTCAACAGCGACGAGAACCTCAACCTGACGCAGCCTCCATAGATGTACGTGCAGAGTCGAAAGTTGAGGTTACAATCTTGCAGATGTGGACCAAGCAGTAGGTCACGGCTGAGAAGATCAAAACAAGATTAAATAACAGCAGGATAGTATGCACTGAACATGCCTAAGGTGAGTTGTTGACCCAAAGAGACATCAGACTACAATACTCGGGCACACTGATTTTTGCTGCAAAGATGGCAAGCGTCGCCACTGGACTCATTTTCCAGTTCATGATCGCAAGGTCACTCTTGCCTACACATGCAGAGGAGTATGATTTATGGTTCAACATCAACGACCTCACCGCTTACTTCACTCTGATAGCCGGCGTGTTGCCGTTCTGGGTGATGCGGGCTGTCACACGAGACAAGCAGGGTGCCGCAAAAACCGGCATAGTAGCAAACCTCATGATCTCATTGGTTGCAACGCTGCTCTATCTCGTCGCCGTGCCCTTCGTTCTCATGGCACTCAACATCAGTTTGGCATACTTGCCAGTCTACTTCGTGGTTGCGCTCCAAATAGTGGAACTTCACTCCCTTGCCACGTTAGAGGCGTGCTTGCAGGCCAGAATCCCGAGAACGATCGGTTACGGTCTCCTCGTCCAGCAAGTAGGCAAAGTCATACTGGGCTACGTGCTGATCATTCAGCTCAACCAGCTACTGTTAGGAGCCGTTGTTTCAACAATAGTGGCGTTTGGAATCCAGATATTCTACTATTTCAGACTTGTCTGGGGTGAGCTGCAGGAGAAGATTAGGCTGGAATATGTGAAGGAGTGGCTGAAGGGCTCGATACTCAACATATACAATGTTGCAGGAAGCCAAATCGCAGCTCTGATATTCATCATGTTGCTCGAATATGGCCAAGAAGGAGCACGAGGCAGACTGGGCGCGGCGACGACCATTGCCAACGTGATAACGTATTCCTCTTTCTTGGCTTACGCGCTTTATCCGAAGCTTCTAGCTGAAAGGAAGTCTGAGGACATAACTACGTCGCTGAAGTTGGTTTTGATGTTCGCCGTGCCGCTGAGTACTGGAGCGATTGCGCTTTCAGACTCATACATCACGATACTGACTGATGTCTATACAGATGCGGCGCCCGTCCTTGTGATTCTGGCAATGGACTCGTTTGTCATAACCGTCGCCGGACTCTTCAGCACGATTCTTCTGGGCGTGGAAAGGGTCGACGAGGAAGGAAAACTGTCCCTGCGACAGCTACTCAAGAGCCGAATATTCAAGGCGTTCTCCTTGCCCTACGTCCACGCTGCGATTGCTCTTCCCACGGCGTTCTATGTCTTGACCAACTATACTCTGAACCAGCCACTGCAATCGACGCTCTCCGTGAGCCTGATCAACTTCGTGCTGAGACTTGCGCTCTTCTTCGTTCTGTACGCCATCGTCAGAAACATGATTGAGATACACATACCGTGGAAAAACATCGCGAAATACATCTTCGCCGCGGCCGTGATGGGAAGCATACTGTACTTGGTGCCTCACCCGACAAGAATTCTCACCACGCTAGCCGAGACGGCGTTGGGTGGGCTAATCTATCTTGGCGTGCTCTTCGCGATAGACAAAGAAGCGAGGACACTACCTCGCACCATACTGCAAGAAATGTTGAACAGATGAGTGGATCTACTAGTCATTGTTCCACAGTTCACAGAAGAGCGTCTTTAGGGCTTTGACGAAAGCGTCATAGTTCGTCCAGAGAGCAGCTACTTTCTTCTTGCTGTTGCTTTTTCGGATTAGGAGAAGCAATTGTGCATCGTCAGCGAGTATGAAGGTCGGAAGTTCTTCGCTGCCATGGCGTGCACACTTTGCCCTTTTGAGTTTGACCTTCTCAATGAAGAAGCAGCTTTTCGGCGAATAGTTGGCCAGAAGTTCAACAGCAATGTTTGTCTTTGATATCTTGTCAAGTTTGTCCAGAAGACTTGAATGGTAGAAGTTGGCGAGGTCATTCTCTGCTGCGAAGATCGAGACGGACCTCTGCGCGCTGTCAAGGATTTCCTCTGCCTTAAGGCTGATCTGCTCTTCGCCTTCCAGTATCTGGAAGACCTCTTTCCTTTCTCTTTCTACCTCAGATTTTGGAAGCGAAAGCCACAGGTCAACTAGGCCATCCTTTCTCTTCTCGAACAAGCTTATCTTGAGTTTCTTTGTCTCGATCAGTAAATCCAAAGCCTTCTCAAAGGGTGTGGCAATGAATTTTAGGGGTTTCTCGAAGACTGAGCACACCAGACCCTTCTTCTCGAGATCGCGCAGAATCCGGTAAGTTTCGGTCCTGTGAAGGGACAGCGCCTCAGAGATTTCGCTTGCCTTGTGCTCTCCAGTTCGAGCAACGTATACGTAGACCCTTATCTCGTTCTTTGAAAGACCGAGGCGATGTAGACATCGTTCGATTGTTTCAAGCGACTTTGCTGGTCCCTTGTCAACCTTTACGAAGCGCCACAAGCCTGTGCTTTCATCGTAGAGCTTCATTATGCTTTCAGGCTTTTCTACCGACAATTCCATCTGAACACCCTGTGCGCCTTACTCCTTATTCGAAATCTGAGACAGAATTCGAATCAGCTAAAACCATATTTTACCCTTCTGAATCGCAAATATGAATCTGGAATCCACATCTCAAAACCTTTAAGCTGCAATCCACAACAATTCCTTGGAGATGGAGAAGGGCCGCATGCAACGCAAGCCAGACTTGACTATCTACTTGAAAAGGCTCATCATGCCCAAAAACAACTGCTGGCTCAGAAGAACGGTTCTGGTCTTCGCCTTCATAGTCTTTGACTACCTCACGACGCTCATGTTCTGCCAGATTCCCGCTGAGGAAGCCAACCCGTTCGCCAGAGCATTCATGGAAAGCCTTGGCATACCTGTCGGACTGACCCTTTTCGTCGCAATAGTCAACATGCCCATCTATGTGACCCTCAGCTTAGACTCCAACATGATCAAGCTCCCACGAAGAACCACGCCGTTTGCAGGACTCTTCGTAGACGCCATGTTCGCATGGTTCGTCGCAGGGACACATTTCAGCGGAGGCACAAGTTGGTTCTGGAACGTGCCGGACCTGACGCGTCAGATGCTGGGGGCCGCGTTATACCTCGCGTTTGCTTTTTCGATCGTGAGGCCAACGCGCCTCAGAGAGTGACAACCGAGTTTGATAGTGCGTAGTGATAGACAACATACTAACTCTATTATCCTAACGGCGACGTATCCAGTGTGCTAGACGTTCAAGGAGGCGCAACGATGGAAAACACGTCATCGGAAAACAACGCGGAGACGAGAGTAGAGGAGCATTTGTGCCAAGAACAGGAACCGGAAGACGATTGCCTCTTCTACCCGGTGCAATTGCAGACTGAAGACAGACGAGATTCTGAATCCGCAGAAAGCGAAAAAGAACTGCAACAACTCCTCGAAAACATAAACGCGGAGACGGCTCAACTGAACAAATTCATGAGCGAAGAGAACAGCCTCATGAATGAACTGTGCGCTTCCCTCAAACGTATCATGAGTAGAATTCGTCTTTCAGTGGAGATTCCTCCAGAAAGCCTTCCTCTGAAAGAAAAGAGCAGAAAGGCCGTTTTGAATGAGACAGGCCACCTAGTCTTGGTCAACGAGAAGGGTGAAGAGAAATCTCGGTCGCTATCAGAGTATCCGCCCGAAGTGGTCATGGCCGTTCTGTGGATCGTGATCCCCGAGCTAGCCAAGATAATTGCAACATACAAGAAGAGAGCGAGCGCCAGAGTCAACTTCTTCGAGAAAGTCAAAAAGGAACTACTGAGGGCTACAAAGACGTTGATCGGCAATGAGGAAAAGACAGCAGAAACAACTCAGAAAGAGCCTGCTAGCACCGTGAGCGAAAATGATGCTGCCAAATGAGGAAACGAAGAGGGCAAGTGTTAGTTTTGGAAGGATTCTTGACTGAAATCCGCACATTCTATTCGCTTAGGGAGATTCGCGAAAGCATCAGCGCAGAAATTGACCAGTACAAGTCTCTCCTCGACGACTACAGCCAATGGTTGGGAACGCTCTTGAGGAAACCAGAATCAGGGAAGAATCCTGAACAAGCGAAGAAGACGAGCGAACTGCAGAAAATCATGAAGTCGGGAACTCGAAAGAATGGAAGAAAAGAGGAAAATCTGAAAACGATATCGACAGAATGGGTTCAGTTTAAAGACATGATGTTGGCGTCCGACGATTTTGGAGAGGCGGAAATACTCTTTGAGGCAATCGAGGAGCTCAAATCAAAAATTGACAAGCTCGAAAAAGCGAAGAATTCAATCGCTGACTTGGAACGATACGGCTTGGGGAAAGAGATACTCTACGTGACCTATTTGCATGACGGAGTGCCGGAGAAGATCTTCTTCAAAATGAAGAGGGGCACTATTCCAGAAAAGTTTCAGTTTACTGCTGACTTGTCGATAATGAAACAATTGTAGGTCAAGAGATTTCTTCGGGCCGATTCTGCGTCAGAAAACAGCAAACCTGAAGACCGCTTTCCGTCACTCTTTCCATCAAAATATCCTGGCGGTGAACAGCATCTTTGCAGCAGAGACTAGAATGGCTGTCACGGGCGGCTCATGCTCCTGCTGCCACACGATTCGCTTCAAAATACAGATTGGAGAATTTCTTGGTCAGGTCTCGCAGATCGTAGACGGGACAGTTTGACTTGAAAAAGGACTTCATCCTCTGGCTTTTGGCGCCTATTCCCATCAGAGAAATGCTACCGCCCTCGAGCATTCTCACAGTCTCCGACAATGCGCTTTCCATCTTGTCATAGCCAAGAGGAAATCCATCTGATATCACCGTGATCAACTTCATGTTTTCGGCTCTCGCCTTCATGATCTTGCCTGCCAGCAACAATGCATCCGGGATGTACGTTAGCCCTTCAAATTCCAGTCCGCCGATTCTGGACTTGATTCGGGGACCGTAGCGTTCCTTCGGGTCCTTTATTATGTAAAAATTGTCGTTGAAGGCGTATACGCCCCAAGAATGGGGATCTAGCAGCACTTCGTTTGCGACCTCAGACAAAATGATGAAAAGCTCCAAGGCAAATTCGCGATTGCATTTCATGCTCCTGCTTGTGTCGAGAAGTATTGTCCATGAGTAACTTTTGCTGAGGTTCTCGTCGAGCATGAACACGTCTGTTCTGGGGCTCTTGCTGGCGACGATCTGTATTACCTCTTGCAGGTCGAGCACGCCATAGTCTTTTCTTGGATCTTCGTCCACCGCGTCCCTGGCGACAAGAAGACTGTCGATTAGCCTGCGGGACTCGCTTTTGCACCTAGCTTTGATTCTCAGATACTCTGTATAGTCTTGATCTGGAATTCTGGCAGACTTGAAATTGGTTTCAAGCAGAAGCCCGCCATATTTGGATACGAGTTTCTCGTCTCTTTCTTTCTGACGGGCCCACGTGTCGAAAACCTGAGCGGCTTCAACCTCGACAATTTTGCTGTCATGCACGGGCGTGTTTTCGCTGTGAGAGCCAGCAGTCTCAAGGAACCGCAGACAGTCGGAGTAACTACCCTCAGCAGTGATGTCTGAACCGACAAAATATGACCGGCAGAATACGGAACAGTCCCCCAGTTCTTCGGTGTGAGGAAGAAACGGAAACTCTGTAGCGAGACCAATGTCTTCCAGAAAAGGGTACACCTTATCTGCGATTTCCACCTTCTCCTTCTTCAGCTCCAAGTTCTGTCCCTCAGATGCCTCTGTAGCCTTCGCCTTGAACCTTAGAAGAAGAGTCATCAAATCCTCGACTGTTTTTTCATACGCAAAACCACGTTTCACTTCTCCTATGCTCGTCCGAACAAGAAGAGCCGCCATCGCTTGCGTGACAGGATTGTGCAGACTGCTTATCCGACGTAGTCTTTTCAACGCAAGTGCGTTTGCAAGAGCGACATCGCCAAGTGCGGCAGGATGATGTGCGGAGATATACGCTTGAGCACTGGCGTCTTCAACGAGAGAAGTGACAAAACGTGCCAGCCGCGGGTCTTTCCCCCGTTTCCACTCATCATAGTCTCCATAGTCTGACGCGAGAACATGGCCGCTGAAGTGAAACACTGAGGCGCGAAACAGGGAAATAAGCTGCTTCTTTCCAAGCTGATCATCGGGGAAGGAATATCCCATCAGCGAGATTGTTCTCTGCCCGTCTTCGTCCTCTTTTCTGGTGGGCTCGGGAAAGATGCCTACGAGGTCTATTCCGTCGCACAGGAGGCCCGGGAACCGTGTTTTTGACGAAGTTAACATTTTTGTTTTTGTATAGTCTTTTTCGAACGAAATTGACCAGGCATATTCTAGAAGCCCCATTCGAACCTACCCGCAGAGTCAATGGCCTCTGAAAATCGACTCGATTAACCTTCGAACGTCAGATTGCACTTCTACACTGTCGCTTGTCAAAGCAACAATTGTTTCCTCAGCCGCGGACATCGGGTCGGACCCATCCTTGATGAGAACGGCCCAGTGGATCAGGTCGCCGATTGAAGGGGCATACGGAAGGTCTCCCGACTTGTATTGTCTCCGCATTTCAGCGCCCACTCGAATGATCTGGTAGCCTACGGATTCGTCGACGTGCGTTCTCTTCACGAGCAGGTCGACTTCCTTCTTCGATACATGGTCTCCAACGCTCTCATAGTCGAAGTTTATCCAGACGCTCATTCTTCTTCTGAAGGCTGCGTTGAGCGGCTTGGTGCCCGCAAACTCGGCGGAGAACGGGTTCATGCTGATCAGAAGCATCGCATATGGGTGACGGGTGACTATTTCATTGTCTTTCTCGTTCAAAACAAGATGCCCTCTCGTGTCGAGGACAGGGTTGAGCCTCGTCGCAACATCCTGCTTCATCATGTTGGCTTCGTCGAGGTAAAGGAGCCCACCGTATCTGAGCCAGCTGGTCACTTGACCATCGATCCAGTTCTCCTTGCCCAGTCCCACGAACCTTCCGATGAGGTCGTAGGAAGACGTCTGCAGCCCGCAATTGACCTCCCAGACAGGCATGCCGGTGAGTTCCGCGACGAGGTAAGTGACGTGGGTTTTGCCTGTTCCTGAAGGGCCTATTAGCGCACATTGTTTGAAGTAGTAGAGTGCGCGGACGATGCGTTCGACATATTTCTGGCCGCTGTCGACGTATTCCGGGGTTCCTTGGGGGACGAGGCTCTGGAGAAACTCCGGAAAGATGTAGCCGGCGTGGAGGTCGTACTTTGCTATGGCGTACTTGGGATAATGTGGTGATTGTGACATCTCGCGTCGCTTGCTTATGTTTACCGTGATTTTTGAGCTGCCCTTTTTCAGAGACACAGATTCAGTTTTAACATTGATCGTTGCACCTGGCTTCATTGAGTCGGTTCCGTACCCGAAACCGGTGGTTTTTGCTTCTTGTTTCATCTTCGCGCTCATGAAACAGTAGGGGGAAGCACCATAAAAATATTATGTCTTAATATACAAGATTATACGCATCTTTCCGCTCGGCTGTATGTAGACTCTCAACACAGACTAACGCTTATAATCGTACAACATGAAATCAAAGCATTCGCATTACCTCTAGGTGAACTAGATGAGTGAACAAACTACCACGCCACAGGTGACCACAACAGTGGACGGCGCTTCTCAAGCAGTCACGGAAGCGTCTTCCGCTGAAGAGAAGAAACAAACGAATGAAACGGAGACACTTGGATTCCTAAACGAGATGCAGGAGAACGTGGGACAGATATCGGAACTTGCAAAAGAGGAAGAGAACCTAGTTAAGGAATTCTTCAGTTCCCTGCTCAAGATTCTGGAACCATTCACCACCACGCTCAGGATCTCGGCTTCTTCGCTTCCCAAGAGCTATGGGGAAAGAGTGAGCACGGCGCATCTGCACTTGACGGGCGAACTGATTCTTGTCTGCAAGAACGGGGACATGGAAATCCTGAACCTCACGGAACGACGCAACCACGAAGTCCTCACAGGAATCGCCGGCGACATAATGGCGAACCTCAAGTCAATCATAACCTCATGCAAGACGGAGACAGAGAAGAGAGTCAAATTCCTCATGACTGTGACCAAGGAACTGCAGAAAATCGCCAAGGCTCTTTCGGACCAGTAAAGAGGAATCAACTGAGCAAACACGATTTCTTTTCCGGCAGAAAAGGCAGATCATGACAGAAGCCCAGACAAGATCGAGTCCAGTTCATGTCTATCCCTCAGATTGCGGAAGATCGCCCTGCCGCTTGTGGGTTCGAGGTTGGCGAAGAAGATTAAGGAGCAGATCGGCGGCTTCGTGAAGAAGGACGAGTGGGAGAGGCTGGAAGACGCTGATTCGTGGAAGCAGAAGGCGCTGACGGAATACTGAAAAGCTTGCGGTGCTGGCTGTTGTTGGTGTTATTGTTTGTGCATGTTGCAGCCTTCGATTACGAATATGAACTTTTGGATGCTCAGGTAAAGTACTAGGAACTTGAGGTTGATGGTTTCGTTGAGGAGTGTCTGGGCCTTGTACTCGTCGTCCAGTAGCAGTTGGGGCAGCACGTTTCCGAGGCGGCTGTGTGTGGCTTCTATGATGGGACAGTAACGGCAGATTCCTTGGCTGTCAACGGCATAAAGCCTCACCTGATCTATGGTGGACTCGGAGAAGTTCAGTCCGGGCCAGCCTTCCCTGAGGCGGAACTGCGCAACGTATCCGCTGACGGCCACGTCTTCCTTCTTGACTGAGACCCCGTGCAGGACGTCGTTGCCAGACGGGTCGTGGATGTCCAGTATGCCGTGGTCCACGTAGCTGCTGCCGTTCCAAGACAGCAGCGCGGGGCAACCGTCGCCGCCGGGGTCAACGTAGGCGTTTATGTAGACCCAGTATTTACCTTCGCCGCTGTAGACGTATACTCTTGCGCTCCAGTTGCCAGTTCTGTCAGCGACGTAGGAGGCTGATTCCGCTTCGCCCGGACCCTTCTCTGTGGAGACTGGGAGGTAGCATCCTGCGGGGTCGTATAGTTGCAGGTGGATGTCTACTCCGGCTGGCGGGATGACGCTTATGTAGATGTCTTGGCCTGTTTCAGCGTAGAACTTGTACCAGTCGTCTTCGTCTTGGGGATTGGACTCATAGAGGGTTGCGGGACGATGCGAAGAGCCACACTGCACGTAGGTTCCAGTGCTGTAGGTGTCTCCGGCGTCTCTGCCAGAGCCTGCATCATTCTGAGTTATGGTAACCGTCAGTGGTTGTGAACAATAACCGCTCCATGCTCCAAACGTGTCCTGCGCACGGACTCTGAGTCCGCATGTTCCAGGCCTTGTCCAATACTGTGAATCGCTTGAGCTCTGTCCTGAAGGAATCCAGTCTGTTATGTGAGCGGGGCTGTCAGACCAGTTGTACTCATAGCGCAATGGATCGTCGTCTGGATCTATGGTAGATGCAAAATAGTGATATGAAGTATACACGTAGCCCGATGTGCAACCAGAAGTTGAAGCGGGAACTATTGGGGCTCTGTTCACGATATTGATTTCTGCTGATGGTGACCAATCGCTCTGATTACCATAAGAGTCCTCAGATCTGACTTTTATCGCATACGTCCCAAGTTCAGCCCAAGAATGTTGGAGTTCCCCGGTATTTCCTGAGTCAACATAGCCAGTCCAGTTCGCTGTTCCATCGCCCCAGTCGAACTCCAAGCGGATTTGGTCGTTCTCAGGATCTGATCCACATGAAGAAAAGGTGTACATCGTCTTTCTGTAGCCGCTAGTTGAACCTACTGGCGTGGATGGGACATAAGGCGGATCGTTGTGGAAACCAAAATAAGCTTTCACACTATGGTCACGATCCATAGAGACTGTTATCGGATTCTGGATATATGGGAACAAGCCGTCAGCAATCCAGCAAAAAAAGGAACCATGTTGGTCAGGGATAGCCATGACAGTGACCTGCTCTCCATTCCGATAAGTATGTACGCCGGGAGGAGGATTTGTGGTTCCTCCAGCGATATTGCTTATGGTTAAGTCGAAGTGGGATGACCATTGAGCATAGTCATCCCAGAGAGGTGTCCAAACGAAACCGATGATCACGCCAGAATACGCTTTCACATACAAATTCCATCTAAGAAGAGTATTGGCTGGAACCCACAAGGCTGCGCCTACATCAATGTCCATAGAGTTTGCTCCAATAGGGTTTATGAACCAGCTTATGCTATCCGTGTAGGTTCCATGTACGATAACCTGACTGGACACAGACAGACTTATGCTAAGAGATGGCCCTCCGGGGGTTAGAGAAATGCTTCCACCCACTGTGTCAATACTGGTTTTTGGTTGCCAATCGTCGAAGGTAGCATTGGGGCATGTAATCTCCAGTTTGTCAATCCAAGCAAAGTATGCCGGTTCATCTGTATGAAGAAGTATATGAAAGCCGTAGAACTCTTTGTTTTCAATCACGCTTTCATATTTGTAGACGTAGACTGTAACCATGAATTTGTTGTCTTGACTGACGAGATCAATATGATCCCAGATCACGCTTGCATTGACGAATTTGATTTGTCCACACGTCAAGATTAGTGGCAACAGAATCAGAAATGTAGCCTGGCTTTTGCTGATTGCCTGAGTCACACTCTTGATTTGTGTTCTGGCCCATAACGTCATCAGACTTGCAAAGGACATAGCAACAAAACCTGCGGCGTCGATGACGCTTATCGGTCCAGAAAATGCAAACATCGTAAGATCAAGCAGAACGGTCAAAGTAAATATGCCCATGGTTGCTGTTTCGATTTTCCTGTGGACGAGAAACGTGACAGCAACAGCTCCAGAAAGCAGCAGAACACCAGTAAAGTCCAAAACCACGTTGATGGGACTAGACTCTAGTTCGAAAAAGAGCAATCTCACAAAGGAGTTCGGCAATAACAGAAGGCAACAGAACAGTTTTCTTTTTGCAGATGCTCTTTCGGAAAGTGCAGGTGACTGACTCAGAGAACGTGCCTTTGCTAGGACTCCGACAAGCAGGATTGCGAATCCGGCGAATCCGAGGAGCTGCATCTTAAACACAAGAAAACCGAGCGCAAAAACCAAGAATCCTACTAGGACGAATGCGCTGATGAGTTTGTCACGCATTGATTGAGTCATACTAAATCTTTCCCAAGTGACTGTAGGTGCTATTGACACTTATACCCTAGCCTCTAGGATATTCTAGAACTGTTTAAGAGCTTTGTGTTGCCAAACTTTTGCCGACAACAGCATTAGAATAGAACACGCAACATGCTGTGGTTTGTCATCTGACAACATTCTTCCTGAATCTTCTGAGAAGCACCATCGGCAAGACTGCAAAGATCAACGCGACCATAAACGCGGTTGATGGAAACTCGGGAACGACCCATGTTCCGACTATGCGGACTTTGGTGTTGCTGTGGTTGTAGTTCAAGCTGATAGTTGCGTGTGTCTGGTTTGTGGTTATTGTTGCCTGCGATGTCACGTCTGTGCTGTTCAACAAAACCGTCCAAGGCTCACTCCGCAACAAGCTATTAGGAACCTGTATGGTACAGTGCCCAGTAGTGCCAGCCGGGCCAGAAACGTTGAATGTTATCTTTTTGTCGGCCTGTGAAAACCGAGGATACGACACGGTTGAGTTGCTACTCAAGCCAAACAGGTAAGTCGCGTTATCCACTACGACCGGAACTGGACCGCACGGACTGATCAGCGGACGACTGTCAACACTGAAGCTGGGTAAATTCGTGTCACCAACACCGTCACATGCAATTCTGCCGCCATTGCCATCGTCCAGTCCCACGTAGCTGTCCCAGTAGTTGCCCTCAGAACCGTCGTCCCAAGTATTGCCATTCGGCCCGACAAGCTCTAGGTTCTGCGAGTTGTTGATGAAGCTGTTGTGATGAATGACGTTGTCGATGGAGTGGTAAAGATAGATGCCCCACTTCACGGTGCCTGCTATTACGTTGTTGCATATCAAATTGTACATCGAAGTGTCTCCTTCTAAGGCGGCGTCAATATCCAAGCCGTCTCTATTGCCTGCAATTATGTTGCCGTTTACAACGTTGTTGAAAGAAACTTGAAGTGCTATTCCTGGACCATAAGAATTACTTCCACATAGCGTTATTGTGTTGCTCAAGATGAAGCTGTTGTTGGAAGATAACGCACGAATTCCGGTGCCTCTCTGCTGGGTTACTGTGTTGCCGCTTATGGTGCAGTTGTTGACTTGTTCCAGTTCGATGCCTCTATCGCCGTTTCTTATGGTGAAGCCGTTGATCAAAACATTGTCTGCTGTCACGACTATTCCGCCCTCAATGAAGGTCGTCATTCTGTCCTCTCCAACTAGCCACAACGACTTGGCTATGTTGATGTTCCCAGAGTACGTTCCCCCGCTGACAACGATGACGCTGCCCGCAGTAGCCGCGTCAACAGCCTCTTGTATCGTGGGAAAATCGTACGGAACGCGAATGACGGTTCCGGAGAGGCTTGCGATTGTTCGCGGAGCCAAAAGAGGTGAACCCATAAACGCCAACAAGAACGCGGACAACAAGATCTTCATTTCATTAGGTCGGTTCATGCTACATCACACCGTGGACGCCGTTGCCATTCGTGGCTCTGAAACGCTTAGAGCCTCCGGAGGACGCATCCTCGAAACCCGCATCTCAGACCACGCATGGTTGACTTCAGCGTTGGATAGACCTTTACCTCCTTTGAGCATATAAGACTTTTCATAATCTCATGCAGTCATTCAAACCCATCTCCATATGGAAAAATCAGCCCCACTCCTTGCCGAAACTACCCTTTCCGCGCTTTGCCAGTCACCAACGCAACCTACCGCACAACAGTCCCCAACTGGTTCTCCGCATCCAAATTGACCAAGGAACTATGGGAAATTGCAGAACTTACGGAGCAGCAAAGAAAGAATCAACGTGGCAACCACGATCTTTCTGTGACATGAGGAGTAGATCACGACAGAAGCTCGGACAAGATAGAGTTAAGCTCATTGCGATCTTTCAAATTTCGGAAGATTGCCTTGCCGCTTCCATACAGCCGTATAGAGACATTCCTGAAGCTCAGTTCGAAGATTATCCCGGAGATGGATTTCTCCATTCTTGCTTTCCCAAGAATCTTCTTGACCGTTTCATCCCTCTTTTCATACTTGAACAGGACTATGATGTCCTTCTCTTTGCCGCAGGTGCCTTCGACCCTACTGACGTAATCGTCAATGTTGATCATCAGAACCTCTCGATCTCCTGCAGCACCTGGATCAAGCGGTCAATTTCCTCCTGCACGTTGTAGATGTAGAAGCTGGCTCTGACCGTTGAATTGAGTTCCAACGCCTCATGCAGCGGCTGAGCACAGTGGAAACCGCTTCGGACCATTATCCCATAGTTGTCCAGAAACAATGCAACGTCGTGAGAATTCGAACCGGCAACGTTGAAGGGAATAATCCCACACTTGGCCGTTGGTTCTATTGGCCCGTAGAGTTTCACCTTTTTGCAGCTTTCCCGAACTCGGCGCAAGGCATACTCAGTCAACATCACCTCATGCGCCCTCACATTTCCCATGCCCAAACGAGTCAGGTACCTCGTTGCCTCCATCAGCCCCACGCCTCCACCGACGTCAGGTGTTCCAGCCTCAAACTTCCAAGGCAAAACATTCCACACGATGGAACAGTGGCGGGATTTTGGAGAGAATGAGACTTCCCGTATCATTTCTCCCCCGCCGTGGAACGGCTCCATCTCTTCTAGGATTTCGCGTTTGCCATGAAGCACTCCGACCCCCATGGGGGCAAGCATCTTGTGACCTGAAAATGCGAAGAAGTCTGAGTCAAGCGCTTTGACGTTGACTGGCATATGAGGCACGGACTGTGCGCCGTCAACCATCACGAGTGCGCCGTGCTCGTGGGCCAGCTTGGCGACTTCCGCTATGTCATTTATGGCTCCGGTGACGTTTGAGGCATGGGACAGGCAGACCAGCTTTGTCTTCTTTGAAAGCTGTTGCTCCAAGGATTCACGGCTCAGTCTGGCGTCGTGATCGACGCTGACGTAGTTTATTTTGAACTTGTTTATGGTGGAAAGTATTTCCCATGGCACGATGTTGCTGTGGTGCTCCATCAATGATATGAGAACTTCGTCGTCCTTCTTCAGGTTGCGGAGTCCCCAAGAGTATGCAACAAGATTTATTGCTTCGGTGGTGCCTCTGACGAAAACGACTTCTTCGACATTTTCGGCGCCTATGAACTTGGCCACTTCCGCATGTGCGTCCTCGTAGAGCTGTGATGCCTCCTGCGAAAGAGTGTGAACTGCTCTGTGAACATTTGCATTGTGCTTCTCGTAGAACTCCTTTACGGCGTTGATCACCTGCTTCGGCTTCTGCGAGGTGGCCGCATTGTCAAAGTAGATCAACGGGTGATTGTTCACCTTGCGGCTCAATATCGGAAAGTCTTCGCGAATCTTGTTGGGGTCAAACATCGCCCGTCTCTTCCGTCTTCAGTCTCTTCGACAACGCCTTGGCCAAGTCTTCTTCTTCCAGCGCCTGTTTCTCTTCAAAGCTCCGTTCCTTCTCCAGCCAGCTCGGAGGCTCGCCCTTTTGGCTGTAGTACTTCCTGATTGCGCGTTTGAGGGCGCCGACAGCCAACACGCCGCAGTGGAACTTTATGGTTGGCAGGCCGCCGACCGCTTCAGCCACGCTTTTCCAGGAGATTTTCCACGCGTTTTCAAGTTTCATTCCTTTGACGAGTTCGGTGACGATGCTGGACGTGGCGATGTTTGCGGCGCATCCGTAACTCTCGAACGAGGCTCTCTCGATTACGTCTTGGTCCGTTATCTTGAGGTAGAAGGTGATCATGTCGCCGCACATGGGGTTTCCGGCAACGGCCACAACTGTTGCGTCAGGCATCTTCCCGAGGTTCTTCGGGTTTTTGAACAGCTCGAGGATCTTTGGGTTATATGGCAACGGCGCTCGTGACAGTTCAATCAACTCCTGTTGAGCCAACTATTCCCCTTATTCTGTTGACCGCGGGCGGAACGGCGTCGAGGACGTAGTTCACGTCTTCTTCAGTGTGGTATCTTGTGGTCTTCATAAGTATGCTTCCGTGGGCCTCTTCAAATTTCCTTCCGATGGCCACAAGCACGTGGCTCGGCTGCAACAATCTTCTTGAGCAGGCGCTTCCGCTCGAGACGTAGACGCCTTTGAGGCTCAGCTCAATTGTCAGTGCTTCACCTTCACATCTCAAGAAGCTGATGTTCAAATTGTCCGGCGTCCTCTTTTCGCCCTTGGGCCCGTTGAACTTGACCTCCTCCACAGTGGCAAGGATGCCGCCGGCAAGGCTGTCCCGCGTCCTTCGCATCTTCTCCACTTTTGCCTCGAAATCCTCAAGTGCCAATTCAGATGCCTTCGCGAACCCTGCGATGAGAGGCGTGTTTTCCACTCCCGGCCAGAGCTTCTGGGTTCCAATCTGGCCTTCAAGAAGCTTTTCCACGCTGACTCCTTCTTTGATGTAGAGCGCTCCCGTTCCGCGGGGACCGAGTATCTTGTAGCTGCTCAGCGTGGCCAAATCCACGTCCGTTTCTTCGATGTTGAAGGGGATTCTCCCGTAGGCGTCTGAGGCGTCGGTGTGGAAGATTGTTTTCAGATTCTTGTCTTTCACTATTTCAAGTGCTGCTTTGAGGGGCTGTATGGTCCCGATTTCGTGGTTTGCGCATGCTATGCTGACGAGGGCGGTTTCCTTGTCAACTGCCGCGTCCAGCTTCTCTAGGTTTACGAATCCCTCGTTGTCGACGGGAATCTTGGAAAGCGTGAAGCCTCTTTTTTGGAGCATTTCGGCGACGTTCAGCACGTTTATGGGTTCGACTTCGGAGATGACTATTTTCCTGCCAGTGGTCTGCGCTGAGAGGGTGGAGCCGAGGATGGCGAGGTTGTTGGCTTCGGTTTCGCCGGGTGTGAAGTTGATTTCTTCAGGTGTTTGGGCTCCTATGCAGGCGGCTACTGTTTGGGCGGACTCCATTATTGTCTCATACGCTTCCCAGCCCGGCTTGTGAGTCAGGGTGGGGTTGCCGTAGGCTTGCTTGTTGTAGTAGGGAAGCATTGCCTCTATTACTTCGTCCGCAACCATTGTTGAGTTCTCATTGTCCAAGTAGACCTCGTGCTTCAGGTTTTGGTGTGCCTTCAGCAGTTCTCTCACGTTCTCAACCATGGGTTTTGCAGTCCTCGCGTGCCTCTCTTGCACTGATTGGTAGTATCGGTTTCTCTCATAGAAAAACGTAACCCACGAAGGGAGGAGCTATGGATGTGCGATAATTTAAATTGATGGATCGTAATGCTGTTTTATCGGGATGGCGCTCAAGTGAAGATAACGGAGCTGCAGGTGCCGGAGCCGGTCAAGGAGCTGCTGGTCAGGTCTGGCTTTGTCGATCTTTTTCCGCCGCAGGAGGAGGCTGTGAAAGCCGGCGCTTTGGAGGGCAAGAACCTCGTGCTGGCTAGTCCGACTGCTTCGGGTAAGACCTTGTTGGCTGAGCTCTGTGCGTTCAAGCATATTTTGGAAAGAGGAGGCAAGGTGGTTTACTTGACGCCTCTCAGGGCATTGGCGAACGAGAAGTTTGACGAGTTCAAGAAGTACACGTTGATTTCGAAGCCAGACGGCAGAAGAGTGAGAGTGGGAATCAGCACTGGCGACTTCGACAGCACGGACGCGTGGCTTGAGAGGTACGACGTGATTGTGACTACGAACGAGAAGGCGGATTCGCTTTTGAGGCACAGGGCCAAGTGGATGGATGAGATTTCGCTTGTGGTTGCTGATGAGGTGCACCTGCTTAACGAGGCTGAGCGTGGTCCGACGCTGGAGGTGGTTTTGGCGAGGCTTATGCAGGTTAACCCTGACGTGCAGATTCTGGCTTTGAGTGCGACGATAAGCAACGTGGACGAGATTGCTGAGTGGTTGAAGGCTGCGCATGTGACGACGGAGTGGAGGCCGGTTCCGCTGAAGGAGGGCGTGCTCCTGCAAGATGAGATACAGTACAAGGATGGCGATGCTCGGAAGATTGAGAAGAGGGCTCGTGATCCGTCTTTGAATCTTGCACTGAGTACGATAGCGTCTGGCGGGCAGACGCTGATTTTTGCGTCGACTAGGAAGAGCGCGGTTGCTCTTGCGAAGAAGGCGGCTGGAGAGGTTGAAGCGGTCTTGTCGAAGCCGGTTAAGCGGGCGTTGGAGCATGAGGCACACAAGATTCTGTCTGCGGGGGAGAGGACTCGTCTCAGTGAGTCGCTGGCTGAACTTGTCAGGTGCGGCGCCGCTTTTCACCATGCGGGCTTGGGTGGCGCGCATAGGAGAGTTGTTGAGGATGCTTTTCGGCAGGGCAAGATTAAGGTTTTGACTGCCACGCCGACGCTGGCTTTCGGGGTGAATCTTCCCGCTAGAACGGTGATTGTTCAGGAGTATCGGCGCTACGAGGCTGGTTACGGGTACTACCCCATCAGTGTCTTGGAGTACAAGCAGATGGCCGGCAGGGCCGGAAGGCCCAAGTATGACAAGATCGGCGAGGCCGTGCTGGTGGCCAAGACGGCTGATGAGGCGGAGTTTCTGTTGCAGAGCTATGTTCTTGCGCGGCCGGAGCGCATTTGGTCGCGTCTTGCGGTTGAAAAGATAATGCGGTCTCACGTGCTTGCGACGGTTGCGGCTGACTTTGCGCGGACGGAGCGGGGCATCTTCGAGTTTTTTGGGAGAACCTTCTACGCGCACCAGTACGACGCCAGCGCGATTGAGGGCATTATCACCAAGATTCTCAAGTATCTGTACGATGAGGAGATGATTGAGGTTGACGGTGAGGATGTTAACCCGACCAGGTTTGGGAGGAGAGTGAGCGAGCTTTACGTGGACCCGGCTTCGGCCGTGATAATAAGGGATGCTTTGAAGCAGAAGCGTGAGCGTTTGACTGCTTTGAGCTTTTTGCAGTTGATTTCGCACACGCCGGACATGGGGCCTGTTCTGCGGCCGTATGCGGGCGAGGTTGACGAGGTCGCGGTGTACGTTGAGGAGCACAAGGACGAGTTGCTGGTCCCGACGCCGGACGAGTGGGAGGACAGCATCGGGTACGAGGAGTTTCTGGGTGAGGTTAAGACGGCGATGACGCTGGAGGGCTGGATTGAGGAGATGAGCGAGGATCTGCTGCTTGACAGGTTCAGGGTGCAGCCGGGGGACCTTTACAGGACTATTGAGAACGCGAAGTGGCTGCTTCATGCGACGCACGAAGTGGCGGTGCTTTTCGGGAACAGGGAGGCGTTGCCATTGACGCTTGAGGTGATGCAGCGGGTGGAGAAGGGCGTGAAGAAGGAGTTGCTGCCGCTGGTGAAGCTTGAGGGCGTCGGCAGGGTTCGCGGCCGCATCATATTTAACGCTGGCTACAGGACGATTGAGGATTTGAAGCGGGCGCCGCTTGAGAGTCTGGTTGGCTTGCCGCTTGTCGGCCCGAGGTTGGCGAAGAAGATTAAGGAGCAGATCGGCGGCTTCGTGAAGAAGGACGAGTGGGAGAGGCTGGAAGACGCTGATTCATGGAAGCAGAAGGCGCTGACAGAATACTGAAAAGCTTGCGGTGCTGGCTGTTGTTGGTGTTATTGTTTGTGCATGTTGCAGCCTTCGATTACGAATATGAACTTTTGGATGCTCAGGTAAAGTACTAGGAACTTGAGGTTCGCATATCCAGACTCCAGCTGAAAGGATTGACGCAGATGTTCATACTCAAACGCTCATACTGGAGCCAAAGAGCATGATGCTTACAGAATTGGCGAGCTTGGGCATGTTACAAAATGCACCTGTTTGCCTTAACGCTATTTTTCTGTCTCATCAGTTGACGATGTCTGCTTTTAACTTGGTGGATAACGTGAAAGGCTTTTCTAGATGTAAGGCTCTAAGTTTTGGTCGGTCGTGTCCTGCGTTGACTGACGAAACCCCTGAGAGTGTTCTAGAGGAGATGGTTGGGGGAGAATACGTCACCTTCAGAGTCTACGTTTTCTTGCTGAGGGTTGGTGAAGCTTCCGTGAGGGATGCTTATCGGGGTTGCGGCCTGTCTAGTCCGTCGCTGGCGCTGTATCATCTGGAGAAGCTGGAGAGGCTGAAAGTTGTTCGGAAGGATGAGCACGGGGTTTATCATGCTGTTGCCAGAAAGTTTGGGGTTCTTCGCTTTTTCCACAAAACTGGAACGTGGCTGCTGCCTAGAAGCTTCTTTTACATGATACTGTACTTGGCCATTGCAGTGTCCTCCGCTTTCCTGCTTCCATCTGGAATGCGAGAGGTGGCCATAGCCCTTTCAGCAATCGGGTTCACAACGAGCCTAGTTGACACTGTGTTCTTTCTGAGACTGATTCGCTAGCGTTCAAGAAGTAGAACGATGCTGTTCAACAACTAGACTTAACTGTCATCCCCACTACACAATAGAATGGTGAATGAGTTGAATGCGACATTCAAGAAAGTGATACTTCTGTCAGTACTCACCACGCTAATGGGCGTCGGAATAGTCTATGTTTTAAGTCGCAGCTTTAATTCTCCCTCTCCGCCTCTCAAACCCCCGACTACGGCAGAAAAAGTTGATGCGCAGGTTGGGCTTAAACTCGCCATGACGCTTCAAAAAGCCGAATACGGCCTCAACGAGCCGATAAACCTGACATTCGCAATCACCAACATCAGCAATCAGACGATGAACTATACGTATTCGAATCCAAACTTTGAGTTTTGGGTTTACAACGATACAAACAACGAAGTATACAGTTGGTCAAGGTCCCAGATTTTCCCTTGCTATGTTTTCAATATGCCTCTCAAACCTGGAGAGAGTTTAACAGAAGTCTTGACTTGGCCCCAGACGTGCAACAAGACTTTTTTGTCGGAAGGCATTCCTGTCTCGCCCGGAACATACTACATCGTCGGCAAAAATCCCATGTACAGACTGCAAACAACGCCGATACAAGTAACCATAACCAAACCATAACACGCTGAACCGCCAAAGGCAATGAGAATTGCAGATGTCGAATCGAGCGATTCGGGCATAAGCCCGATCCGGCCCACCAATCCAACTTCTTTCAACAAAGAAGCTGGACCATTACCTAAGCTGGCTTGGGATTAGTACGATGCATCAGGCAGAACTAGTGTAGCTTGTACAGGATCTACAGTCAGTCGAAGTGACGCTCCCACCTTACGCCTCTTTGACGCTATCGTTGGCAGAACAACAGCGTCACTTTTCGAAACTACCACAATCGGAATCGCACGGCTATCAGGCTGTTTTGTGCTATTGCAGTTTTTCTCCGCCAATACGGACCTCCCCTCTATAGGTTTTCAAAAGCCGAAGCCGAAGAGAACACAGGACCCGCCTGTCCCAAGCAATTTCGGGAAACCTATCCTCATGGTCCCCGACACTGGAATGAGCGCCGACGCTGCATCCAGTCCGGTTTTGACTTGGCGACTATCAAGAATACCGTAACGAGAAGCAACAGAAGAAGAGTGAAGGCCGACGGAAACTCTGGCACGACCCACGTCCCGACCACATGGACTCCGGCGCCGCTGTGGTTGTAGTTCAAGCTGAGGGTTGTGTGTGTCTGGTTTGTGGTTATTGTTGCCTGCGAGGTCACGTCTGTGCTGTTCAGCAGAACCGTCCAAGGCTCACCCCGCAACAAGCTATTCGGAACCGCCATGGTACAGCGTCCACTTGTGCCAGCCGGGCCAGAAACATTGAACATTATCTTTTTGTCGATCTGCGAAAACCGAGGATATGACACGGTTGAGTTGCTGCTCAAGCCAACAAGGTAAGTCGCGTTGTCCACTGTGACCGGAACCGGGCCGCACGGACTAATCAACGGACGATAATCAACACTGAGACTCGGCAGGTCTGTGTCGCCGACGCCGTCACCTGCAACTCTGCTGCCATTGCCATCGTCCAGTCCCATGTAGCTGTCCCAGTAATTGCCCTCAAAACCGTCGTCCCAAGTGTTGTTGCCTGACTCGTACAGCCCTATGCTGCGACCATTGTTGAAGAAACTGTTGTGATGAATCAAGTTTTGCTCTGAGCCGTACAATGCCAATCCTTCATTCAGACTGTTTGCAATGACGTTATCAGTCACCGTGTTGTTATAGGACCAACCGAGACCTATGCCCCACATGCCGTTATCTGAGAGGACGTTCCCGCGGACAATAATGTCTGAGCAATAGTTAAACTCAATTGCTCCTGGCCCCAAGGGCTCAGTTATTCCACACAACGTTATGATATTGTTCAGGACAAAGCTGCTAGTCGAGTTCACAAACAAGATTCCGTAAAGAAACTGAGTTATTGCGTTGTTTTCTATCGTACAATTACTATATTGCCCCACGTAGATCCCTGCAGAGTAACTCGACTGTGGATCGGACTCTCTGATTGTGAAGCCACTAACAAAAATGTTGTTCGCCATCAAGCTCACCGTCCCATCAATCACAGTGACTGCTTTGTCCAATCCCAAAAGCGACAGAGGCTTGTTGATCATTACGCTTTCTGTGTAGATTCCAGCCGCCACCAACACTACACTTCCATTCGACGCTGCATCAACGGCCTCTTGTATCGTGGGGAAATCATATGGAACACGGATAACGCTTCCGGAGAGGCTTGCGATTGTTCGAGGAGCCAAAAGAGGTGAAGCCACAAATGCCAACAAGAACGTGGACCACAAGATTGTTCTATTGAGTCGGTTCATGTCCCACCACACCACAGACCCGCTGTTGGCGCTTGTGGAGTTGAAACGTCTCAAGTCGACGAAGATACATCTTCGGACTCCGCATCTCAGACCACGCTTGGTTGCCTTCAGCGTTGGATAGGTCTTTGCCTCCTTTTGGCATATAAAACCATCCACGCTCTCAGATACTCACTCAAACCCATTTTCACCTAGAAACATCAGGCCAATCCACTGCCGAAGACTACTCTCTCCACGCTTCACCAGCTAGCAACTCGACCTGCCGCACAGCAGTTCCCAAGTAGTTCCTCGGGTCCAAAGCCTCATCAATCTCCTTCACAGACAACTTCCCACGAACTAGCTCGTCTTCCAAAAGAACCTCACGGAAAGCCCGCTTCTCCACCTCACTTTTGATGGCCAACTTCCTCAAATGCTCATGCGCCTCCTGCCTGCCCACGCTTTTCCGCACAAGAGCAATCATGACAGCCTCAGACAACGCACGACCCTGCGTCCACTCAACGTTCTCCCGCATGCGTTCCTCGTCCACATGCAAACCTTCCAGCACGTTCGCCATCAGGAAGAGCATGTAGTCAACCAATATGCACGTCTCCGGAAGCAGAAACCGCTCCACAGAAGACTGAGTCAAGTCCCTCTCGTGCCACGTCACCACGTCCTCCAAAGCAGGAACAACCAAACTCCTAACCACCCTTGCCAAACCACAAACCCGCTCGCAAGTCTCAGGATTGCGCTTATGCGGCATAGTCGAACTGCCAACCTGCCTCTCAGCCTCAAAGGGCTCGAAAACCTCCCCGATCTCGGGCCTCTGCAACTCGCGAATTTCCGTGGCAAAATTCTCAAGCGACGAAGCAACCAAAGCACAGAAGCACACAAGCTCCGCATGCCTGTCCCTCTGCAGAATCTGAGTGGAAATCTCCGCCGGCCAGAGACCCAACCGCTTCATAACAAGCTCTTGAACGCGCACCGCATGCTCACCCAACCCAGCCTGCGTGCCCACCGCCCCACTCATCTTCCCAACCAACACTCGCTCGCGGCACTGTCTCAGCCGCTCAACATGCCGGCGAACCTCACACATCCAAACCGCAAGCTTGAACCCAAAAGTAATCGGCAAGGCGTGCTGACCGTGCGTCCGCCCAATCATGATCGTCTCCTTATACTGCAACGCCTTCTCCCGAAGAACATTCTCGAGACGAAGCAGCTTCTCCTCAATCAGACCTAAGGCTTCCCTCAACTGCAGAGCGTTCGCAGTGTCAACAATATCATAGCTTGTCGCTCCAAGATGCACGTAGCCCCCGCTGGAACCAGCCGCTTCTGCCAAAGTCTTGACCAAAGAAGCCACGTCATGCTTGATCTCGCGCTCAATCTCTCTCACCCGGCCAAGCTTCACGTACTTCAAAGAGGCCACGGACGCGATCTTCTCAGCGTCCTTCATAGGGATGTCTCCGACTTCGGAGTGCGCCAAGGCCAGAGCCGCTTCAACGTCAAGCATCTTCTGAACGCGAGTTTCCTCCTCGAAAACACTCCTCATCTCAGCTGTCCCGTACCGGCCGGTGTCAATTGGAAGAACGGGCAAACCCTTTATCCCCCACGACAACATAAACCGACCAGAGATTAATGCTTTACCCAGCCAAGAGCAACCACCAGAAAGGAGCCAACACGTGAAGCAGCTCGTAGCTGTCCTCGACAAAAAAGACAACAACGCCGCAGAAACAGCAGCCGCCATGCTCGCGACGATGACAGAAACGGCCACCGCAACGTGCACGATCGCAACTCCCACGGCAATGCTGACGGGAAGCAGCCTGAAAACACTGCACAAACCCAAGTCCCCCACAGCGATCCTATACGCCTCCACAACCGCTCACCCACACGAGAAGCCGCCAATCGTGGCGAAAGCCGACGACATCGCACTGGTCATCGTGGGAACAACCTACTCTGGCTCATCAGAAGCAGCTTCAGACAGCCTGCTCCACAACGTGGAGGACACGGCAGACGATTTCATCAAGACACACGAAGGCTGTTTCATCATCGCAGCAGCCGAGAAAGAAAGACTGCTTGCCGGAAGAGACTCTCTTGGAGCGCACCCACTGTACTACGGAGAAAACCAATGCTATGCCGTGCTGGCAACTGAACGCAGACTTCTCTGGGAAATCGGCGTCGAAGACGCAAAATCCTTCTCACCGGGGCACAGTGCCACAGCAACCGCCAGCGGTTTCAAGTTCAAGCCCGCCAAGACACTCACCTATTCGAAGCCAGAACAAACAACCATGCTCTCAGCCCGCCAAAAAACCCAGACACTGCTGGAGCAAGCGGTCACAAGGAGAGTTGCAGAAGCCAAAGACGTGGCAGTGGCTTTCTCAGGTGGCTTAGACAGCACCACAATTGCATTCCTAGCCAGAAAAGCCGGCTCAAACGTCCAACTTGTCCACGTAAGCATGAAAAACCGCCAAGAAACAGATCATGCCTGCAAAGTGGCTGACGAACTGGGACTGCCAATCCACTCCCACGTCTACGGCGAGAACGACGTGCACGAAGCCCTCCCCACAGTCCTGAGGCTGATTGAGAAGCCTGACCCCGTCAAGGCAGCCATAGGCATACCAATCTACTGGGCGGCGGCAAGAACAGCTGAGCTGAAGCTGAATGTAATGCTGGCGGGACAGGGCGCAGACGAGCTCTTCGCCGGCTACAAGCGTTATGTCGACATCTATCTCGACCAAGGCGAGGGCGAAGCGTACAAGGCAGTATTCGACGACATCCGGTCGTTGCACGAGGACAACCTTGAAGGAGATTTCAAAATCTGCAACTTCCATGATGTTGAACTGCGTCTTCCCTTCGCAGACTACGACTTGGCGAGATTTGCCGCCACGCTCCCCGTCAAGCTCAAGATGGAACCTGCAAAGGACACGTTGCGAAAAGTTGTGCTCAGGACGGCTGCTGGAAACCTCGGCGTCCCCGAGTCTGCAACTGAAAACCCCAAAAAGGCAGTGCAGTATGCGACCGGCGTCAGCAACGCCCTCGCAAGAATCGCTAAGCAGCACGGCTTGACAACGGCCGCATACGTCTGCAAAGTGTTTCGGGCCACAATGAAGAAAGGCGACTGTAAATGAAAGACACAGCGGTTGCCTTCACGCCGAAATGCTACAAGCACAACCCCGGCCCCGACCATCCAGAATCAGCCGACCGTCTCCGCGCAATAGTCAACGCGCTGAAAAGCGAAGAATCCCGGAAAATCACCAACTGGGAGTTTGTCGAACCCAGAAAAGCCCGACTTGAAGACGTGGCTCTTGTTCATGACATGCAGTACATACGGCTTGTCAAGTCAACCTGCAACAACGGCGGCGGAATGCTTGACTCAGGAGACACCGTGGCTTCGTCAGAAACTTTCGACGCTGCGCTGCATGCGGCCGGCGGAGGGCTCACTGCGGTCGACCTAGTCATGACCGGGAAGTGCAGAAACTCCTTCGCACTCGTGAGGCCACCTGGGCACCACGCCGGAAGATTCAGCGCAAGAGGCTTCTGCATATTCAACAACGCCACAATTGCCGCGAAACACCTTCTAAAAGAGTTCAGCCTCAAACGCGTCCTGATAATCGATGTCGACGCCCACCATGGAAACGGAACACAGGAAATCTTCTACGACACAGACAAGGTGCTTTACATCAGCCTCCACGAAGACCCAAGAATCTTTCCGGGAACAGGCTTCACAAGCGAGGTCGGAGAACACGAAGGACTCGGCTACACCGTCAACGTGCCATTTCCGTACGGGACGAGCGACCGCATATACGTGAAAGCGTTGGACGAGGTTGTCACGCCCATAGTCAGCCAGTACGAGCCCCAGTTCATCCTAGTCTCAGCAGGCTTCGACGCCCATCACAGAGACCCTGTCGGAAATCTTTCACTGTCCGCAAAGTGCTTCCAGAACATTTACGACACAATCGTGAAGATGGCTTTGCGCAGTTGCAACGGCAGACTCACAGCGCTTCTCGAAGGCGGCTACAACCTCACAGTTGTGGGAAAACTGGCTGCAAGCGCAATCGCGAAGATGACGCATTCCCCATACCACGTGCGCGACGCGAATTTGCCCTGCAGACGCCCGATCGAAGCGGAAGGAGAAAAAGTCATACAGGAAGTCAAGAAAGCACAGAAGAGCTTTTGGAAAATCGGTTAGACCCTAAGAAAGACTTCCGAACTGAAGGCTGAACTCACTCGATTACTTGTATAGCGCCCTCGGGACATTGGACTTCGCATGCTCTGCAGACAAGACACTCTTCAGACTTGACAGGAACGCATTTGCCATCCTTGATCTCGTAGACGCCTACCGGGCAGGTTTCAGTGCAGGTGGCGCATCCAGTGCACTTCGAACTGTCTACAACTATTTTGACCATTTTCTTTCCCTCATTGATTGGAATTCGATTGAATGAAGAACAGTAGAATAAAAGGATTTAGGTACGCTTAATGGGTTTCTTCACGTAGTCTCAGAAGGATTCCGTTGATGGTGGCTTCAGCCCGCTCCTTCTGGCGTTGGTAATCTGCAAGCAGACCCCTGTAAGCCTCCAGCGAAAGATCACCCCTGCTGTGACGGCTCTCGATGTTCCTGATGTTGGACGGAACCGTGCCAATCTCGGTCTCCGCCACCTCAAGTTGCCTCATGAAGTCCGAGTACTGACCGCCTGCCGAACGAATCCGGGCCCTAGACTCTTCCAAACCTCTAGACAACGAGCTTAAACGGACCTCCAGAGTCTTTTTCTGCACCTTGTAACGGCGCCGCGGAATCTTGCCCTTCTGCACCTTGGCCTCCAGAGAATCAATCTCCGCAAGTATCTTCATTTTCTCCTCATACGAGCCCACGAAGGATCTTATGAAGTCCGGGCGGAGCCGCGGACCTCCAGCCGGAGCAACGACGTGCACTGGGGCCTTGGGCCTCTGCCAAACCACAACAGCCGCACAGCCGATCACTGACAGCACACACGCCCATATGGTGGGACGAAAAGCCAACCAGATTGGGCTGTACGTGTACGCAACCTCAACAGTGAAGCTTTCCGGAGACGCTACACCTGACCTGGTGACCGTCAAAGTCTGCTGGAAAATGCCACTTCCGATGCCGGACGAATTCCTCGCAGCTCCAGTGTCTACGAGCGTTGCTCCCTCAGGCAAGACAAAGGTCACGGAAGCCTTCCCCAAATAGTAATCTGCATATCCGAAAAACGTGACGTTCAGCATCAGACTGCCAGAGTCAACGCTCTTTTTGAGGTACACGTCCGTTGGCAGCGTATACGTGATGCTGAAACGGCTTGACTTTTCAGGCTCCACAGCCAGACTGAAGAAAATCTTGTACCGGTTTACGTATATGTCAGTCACCTCCGGCTGCTGCAGCGTTCTCCCAAACTGGTCCTCAGCGCTCACGCCGGAAGCGTTCAGAGGCAAAACAGCCTCCACGAAGTTCAGGTTCTTCGAACCCCTGTTCGTTATGTAATACGAGTCTGAACCGCTAAGGCCTCCGAACTCGTTGACCCGTATCTCAGTGGAAAGTTCGTCTATGTCAAATATCTCTATCTTGTCGCCGCTGAGCAGGAAAGTGACCTGTGACACGTTATTCGAAAAGGCTGGAAGATTCGCCGCGGAGTAGTTGAAGCCGCCCACGCTTCCCTTGATGAACTGCGCACCCTGCGGCAGCATGATGGAACCGTTACAGACAGCCGCCGGCTGTGTCAAGGCTGGGAAACCCGGGAAATAGAGCGTGAACAGACTCGCGTTCGCAGAGTCCTGTGTAAGAAGCTCATTCGAGAGCACAAACTCCACATTGAAAGCTGCCGGTGCCTCACTGGGAAAGCCAACTTCCACGCCGTAGAAGCCGAAGCGATCCTCCAGAGACACGCCAAGACTGACGGGAAGACTGTTAGACCTGTTGCCTCCTCCGTACGCGGTGCACTGGACAACATGCGACCCGTAGGCGTAGGGGAATCCTAGAAGGAAACTGTCACCCATGCTGCCGGACACTTCAATCGTGTCATTTATCCGGACGTAGCCATTATACATGACTTCAACTGAGTGATTGACTTGCTCTATCGTGTAGGTTGGCTCGGCGCTGGCTGGCTTCCAAGAGAGCGAAACGGAAACGAGAAGCGCGATTGCAACCAAGGTGACAATGAGCGCCAACGACTTTTTCTTCAAGCATTTCTCCTCCGCTGGATTCCCAAGATTTCAAGCTTCCTATTAATTGATAAGCCCATTTATTTACTTTTAGAATTACACGTCTTCGGTTGCGTATATACTTAACCATCCAACCTCAACAGAAAGGTGTAAACGGCAAACCATGAGGCGTTTTCACAGGCTACCATACCCAAGGTAGTGGTTCTCCTTCTTCTTGGGGCCGAAACTTCTCAGGCCTTTACTCTTTAGCTGCTGTCGCAGTCTCTCGGCGTATTGATAGCCAATCTCGCCTCTTTTCTCCATGTAGGCAATTATCTCCTCAGCCTGCTCCAGCGTGTCACAACGACGAATAAAGTCGACCACATCCGGCGAGTAGTTGACCAGCCTCTCGGGACTCGCCGCCCTTTCTCCAGTTTCAGAGTCGGTTCTGACAGAATTCACTTGCACGCGGTTCTCGCCGGACTCAATTTCCTTGGCAATGTTGGGAAACATCTTTTTGAAAGATTCCTTGTTGAGATCCAAGGTGCATCCCCCACGTCCGTGCATGTTTCTACATTAACTATGACTCTGCAAGATTTTTAAATATTCAGCTTCTGGAGCCTGTTGATGACTGGCCGAGTGTCTGATGTAAATGTCTATTGCGGTACGGGCATAGAATTGTTGCGTCATTGGAGGAAACGCTCCACTCCTAAGCAACTGGTGGAACGTGCACTTCTGGAACGAGGGACGAATCTCTGCGTCGGGGACTCCTCAAGAATCTTGTCAAGCTCTTCGACTCCTAGTCCGACGACAGCATCCCCATAAATAGCGCATGTTCTCCTACGCGACTTTTCCTCTGAGCGCCGAACGACGATCTCCGCCTCGTAGTCGCCTACCAGCCGTACATGCAAATGAAAGGAGTCCTCTCTCCGTCCCTGCTTTGTCACCTCAACCCACTCTTTCCCCAAAACAGCCACTCCATGTCGTTCAAGCGTCTCCAAAACCTCGGTGGGATCGTCACAGTACACTGCCACGTCTATGTCGCTGTTGCGGTGGATTGTGCCGCGCCAAACGCTTCCGACAAGCACGGGGCAGAAAGCACGCAGAATCTTCATGAGGACGAGAGCTTGCCTGCGCATGGCAACCAGTTTCTCCTGTCTGTGCCGTCCTTCGTTTTCTTCAGCTAGTCCGTCAAGTTCCAAGGCTACCTGCAAATTCGTGGGAAGGAAATGGGAGCCCAAGGCTTTCGCAGCTTTCAGTTTTGCTTGTCGGTATTCCTTCTCGACTCCGGAGTAGAGGAGGGCGGCGGCCTCTCTTGCCACTTTGGCCCTCAAAATCCTGCTACTGCCCATCGTGTGCACCGGCGCGAAAGCCCAGAAAGACCCTAGCGTTTCAGTATTGACTCGTATATTTGCAGTGTCTTCTCAGCCACTTTGTCCCACGTGAACTCTTCCAGTACTCTGCGCCGGCCGTTCTTACCCAGCCAAGCGCTTTTCTCGCGGCTTTCAAGAGCGCTGTTTATGCCCCACGCGATGTCCGCAGGGGTGCTTGGGTTAATGTGGAATCCGCATTGCTCTTCGCCGCAGCAGATGACTATCTCCCTCATTCCGCTGACGCCCGCGGCGCCGACCACAACCGGCTTCTCCATGCTCATGGCCTCGAGGACAACTATTCCGAAAGGCTCGTAGTGACTCGGAAAAACCGCCACGTCACAGGCCGCGTAGTGCAGAATTCGCTCCTCTTCCGGAATGAACTCGAAACGGAACTTCACGTAGTCTCCCATTCTCATCGTCTTGACTAGGTTGACCAGATATTCTTGCAGGTCGCCCAAGCCGACGATGACAAGTTTGACTTTCGGCGTCTTCTGCAGGATGTGCGGCATGGCCATTATCAGCTTGTCAACTCCCTTCACGCCGACGAGCCTACCTATGAAGAGCATCATTGACTCGTCGTCCTTTACGTCGTAGCGAGCCCTCACCTTCTTGATCTGGTCCGGTGTGACGGATGCGGGATCATATTTCTGCGGGTCGACACCGTTGTAGGACACTTGGATTCTGTCCTTCGGAAAACCGAGTTGTACAAGCTCGTCCTTCATCGCATAGGAAACCGTCACGATCAGGTCAGCCGCGTTTGCCGCGTGCAGTTCGATGTTGCTCACAACCTCGGAACCGTTGCCGAGCGTTCTTCCCTTCTCCGTTGAATGGACGTGGAAGGCGAAAGGCAGCCCAATCTCCTTCTTGACGGTGATCCCGCCGATCGCCGAAAGCCAGTCATGGGCGATAGCAATGTCGTACTTGATGTTCTCCTTCTTTATGAGTTCGTTCACGAGTTTTGACGCGCTCAGGTAGTTGTAAACGAGGATTTTCGAGAACAGGTGTATGCCTCTGCCCCATTTCTTGATGTCTTCGGCGATGACGTCTGGGAGCGAGTCGGAAATGTCAATGTGCAGCGGCCGGTGGATTTCTATCCCACGCCAGATTTCACGCGTTGGAAGGGTGCCCGCGTCATCATTCATCGTGAACACGGTGACGTCATTGTCCATAAGGACGAACTTGCGAGTGATCTCTGCAGCATATGTCCCAAGACCGCCAACGATCTTGGGCGGATACTCGTACACAAGAACAGCCATCTTCATTGTTTTCCACCAGGACTATCCAAGCAGCATTCCTATTGTTTACTAGACGATGGTTTATTTACCTTCCTAACTGCAAATACTTAGCCAGCAGCAGCAATACGAAGCTGCTTGCCGCCTACGACCGAAGTTGTCTCCCACAGCGGCTCTTGCGTCCCTGGAGCCATCAGACAGCACTTTCTCACATGCGGTTCATGCGGCTGCCGTCAACAGAATGATTTTGGACCAACAAAGAAATGCACGTCGAGACCTCTCGCGGGAATGATTCCGTGTGCAACATAGAAAGTTTGAAAAGCGCATTCGTGTCATATAATAGGCTGACAAGGGTGCAAAAAGTTGAGCTTGTCCCCAGTCAAACGACTCATTCTTGAGACAATGTGGATGCTTGACACGCCGGCGAAGGCGGCGAGCATAGCGAAGGAGACCGGAGTCAACTTCCCTTCGGTCATGATGCACATGATCGGCCTTGCCAAGATGGGATACATAGAGTCACCAGTCAAGGGGCAGTACGTCATTGCTGAGAGCGGAAAGAAGGCACTCGGTCTGGCCGACGTCGGCAAGGAAAAGGCCACTGAGATAATGGGATACCTACCACTGGAGAAGTCCTTCCACTTCTATGCCGACATTGGCAAGCCCTTGAACGTTTATGCCACAAGCCTCGGAGACTTCCTTGACAAGATAGAGAAGGTTGACATGGCGTCTTTGGAGTTTCACATCAACCGCGGGGACTTCGAGACGTGGCTCGCTGCGCTAGGGGATGCTGAACTGGCAAGGAAAACGCTGCTGATCAGGGAACAGAAGAGCACGGGAGAGGAACTACGGAGAAGACTCTATCAAGTCGTAAAAAGCCGATGCGACGCCCTCACCAGAATCAGAGGCGCGCCGCCCGACCCGGTTGCCCCGAGTCTCAAGCCGGCTTGAAACGCTCTTTCAGCCTTGCGAGAACCTGCTGAAGCGTCGTGTACTCCATCTCTTCGGGACCCAAGCGTGCCGGTTCGAACTCTCCCATACGCCTGAGCATTGAAGCATAATGCACAGCTTCACGTCTGGCTAAGGCAAACGCTGGATCGTCGAACAGGTCTGCCACCATCGGCTTTCCAAGATCGTCACAAGCGATTTCCCCGTTGGCAATCTGCAGGCCCAGCGCAACCAGTCTGGGCGGACCGTCGAAGACGGTGCACTTAGAGTTTTTCAGTCCCACAGGCATTATCGGGCCCCAGTGGCTGCCTCGCATCCATCCTTGAACGAGATAGCTGTGCATGAAGGGCGCAAGCACCTCGCCGACTGCGGGAAGCCCATGCTGAGTGCGAACAATCAGGACTGGGTCGTCCTTGCCCACGTACTTTCCGGCGATCTGAGAGAGACGCGTCACGCTGCCTACCGCGCAAATCTGATCGTCACGGGCGCGCCATACTCGGGAAACCATGTACCGTTGGACGGTTCCTATCAGGGCGATCAGGTCGTACATTTCCTCGGGGCATCTGAGGTGAACCTTGGTGTTCTCAAGGGTGTCCATAACCTCAAACTTGAAGCCGTCAGCCATGTTCGGGTCAATGACTAAACCAGCAGTGTTCATCGGGTCGGCAAAGATGCGGAAAAGCGGAAAGTTGAAAGCGCCCGAAGAAGTCTTGTCTGCAGCAAAAACCACGATTGGGTCTGACCCTCGCTCCTCTATTTCCATTTCAGCGACCCCCGGACCCATTCCCCGAATGTTGCCGGAAAACGCGTCCTTCAGGAGGTCCTGTCCTGCGCCATACAACTTGAGAGCCAAAGCCCTGTCAGCCGCTTCTTTGAACGTGTTCCACGCCAGCTCGTGAACTTTGGGGTTTGACTCGCCCAGTTCGTGAACCATGAGAAGTTGCAGGTCGTCTCCCGCGTTGAATACGTAGTAGCTGTTCAGCAACCCCTCTTCTTTCGCCTTTTTGAGCATCTTCTCAGCAACCGTAAACAGCGGTCTCGGAACAACATGATGCCCCGCCAAAGAGCCCACATCACACTTCATCAGCGATATCGTCGTTTTCTTAGCCATACATACCACTCAAGAATAGTCTCACTGTAAACTTGAGGGCCGAGGCTTTTAAAAAAGTTCCGAAAAGAAGGCTTGGAAAGAAACCATGAAATAATAAGAACGTCAATAGTCACTGATGAGTGAGCAGTTATGGACGAGCAAAGGACTGTGTCGGCGAAAATTCCGCGGCAGACATACGATGAGATGGCTCTGCGCGTGCCGGAAGGAGAACGGGGCAACTTCGTACGAGACGCGATAGTTGAGAAACTTCAGAAGACGCCCCGACCCGACAAGATGTTGGAACTTGAACAGCGGCTCAACAACGTTGAAGACGAGCTTTCAAGAGTCAAGAAATACCTCGCTGATCTGGAACTGCTGACATTCGAACGGGGAAAAGTGAACCCTCACACTTTCTGCATAGACGAGACCGACCGAATGATAGTTGAATACATCGTCCACTATAAGGGCGCCACGACACCCGAGCTCGCGCAATACCTGAAAACGAACAGGTGGCTAGTTCTTAACAGACTGCGAAGAATCCAGAACTCTTCCAAGAGACAGCTCGGCAAACCTATAATAGAGTATTATGCAGGAGAAAAGTCGGGCAAAAAAAGAGCTTGGTGGGCAAACGAGGAGCTCACTGAGACCTAGCCAGCGCCAAGTCCTGCATGGGGTTGTGGACAAGCGGGCCCGTAGCCCAGTCAGGATAAGGCGTCGAGCTCTTAAAAAGCGCGCAAGCCTCCGGACGCAGAAGCGGAAGAAAGCCGGAGATCCAGGGTTCAAATCCCTGCGGGCCCGCCATCGCTCACTTGCGAGTCAGCTTGTCCAAGACCTCTTTGTCCATCTCGTCTTCGTCTATCTTGAAGGTGTCCGGCTCCGCTTTCTCCAGTATAGCTTCTAGCGCTTCCTGTTCCAGACTGCTGACGAGGCGGGCAATCTCCTTCTTGGCCGATTCCAGATGCTGCTGCAGTAGGGCTGCGTCACGGTACAATATTCCGGCGAGCGGACAGATTTTCTCCTTCTTCAAGAACCATTCGGTTCTTCGGGTTTTCACGTTCAAATCGAACGTGATGGGTCCTGCGGCGCACGTTTCAGGCTTGACGTTGTGGACGATGCATCTTCCAGTGGCTTTATCGTGGAAAACGCAGTATCCGTCGGAATCAAGCTTCGGGTAGACATATTTCTCCTCAACGAACGGGTTGTTTACAGAAATTCCGCATTCTCGGAGGTAAGCTTCGACTGTTTCTCTGCGCTCTGCCGTTATCGGCGGTCTCGTGTCATTGCAGCAGCTGAAGCTGGTCTTGCATACGGCGCATGCGGCTGAGCTGTCTTGTTTCTTTTGAACGTTTTTTTGACTCATGCGACGCCTCCTCCGCGCAGTTCAGAAATACGGCTTGTTGTTTTCGAGGCTTCCCACGAGCTTCGAGTAAACATCGACTATTGCCTCTCGGAAACTTGTCCTCTGCGCCCGTTTCTCGACTCTGCGGCGAATCGTTTCTGACAAGTTCCCATTCTCCACTCTTTTCTGTATCGTTGGAAGGTAAAGCTTCTCCTCCTCAGAAGCATTCTCCCAAGCTGTCCGCAAAAGACGGCTGCAGACCTGACGAGCCGTTTGTCCGTATGGATGTAGAGTCTCGGCGCTGAGGCCGTCCTTAATGACCGATTTGAAGTCCTTGACCAAGAGTTCATGAGGCAAAACTTCATGGTTGCCGCTCAGCAGTCCCCTAAGCAACGCTCTCACGAAGCAGCTCAACGCGACATCTGATTTCACGCATTCTTGCTCATCCATCACTCGTATCTCAATCGCTCTTCGGTCAAAACGGAAAATCGCACCCCGCGAGTTCACCCACTCTTTATGAAGAAGAAGCGCTGGCACGCCAGCCTTCTCCATGTCAATTGAATATCTGCTGATGACGTTCGTCCGGTACTCCGTGAACGACGACACATACTCTGGGATGATTTCGCCCGCGACCGAAGGCACTTCTAGCTGGTTGACAGCGTAGAAATTCAGTCTGTCATCGACGTGCGCGCCAATTCTGCCTTCACAGATCGGCGAAGAGGCGGCGACAGCGGGAAGATAGGCGCAGATTTCGGCTATGGCATTGTGAAGCGCCACGCCTTCCTGCTCGTTCCTGAAGGGAAGGTTCAGCTGAAAGCTCTGGATGTTCAGCCACCCGTGCCTCCGCAGATCGAAAACCTTGCTGTATGCTTCGTAGATTTGCCTGTGACGATGTGGCCACACGCCGGTCTCCGCAAGCTTCAGCAACGGGTGCATTCCGGTGCCCAGTAGACGTGCGCCATATCTGCTTTTCATGAGACCTAGAACGGTCTGCACTGCTTGTTGCATTGTCTCTTCGAAGTCTATCGGTGACGAGAAGGGCTTGTTCGGTCTGAGCTCCATGACGTGAAGCTGCAGCTCCTTTGCGAGTGTGAAGCGGGGAAATTCTACGGAGTTAACGAAGCATCCGTGTTGGTCTCGAAGTGCCTTGTCAGCGATCGGTAACGCTTTCAAGTCCTCATCAACTATGCAGAATTCGTGTTCTGGACCTAGGACTTCGAGGGTTTTGTACGTACCTTTGCCTCTTCCATCATAGCCGATGGCCAAGATTCAGATATAAACGTACAGTTAATCTTAAATACGTAAGCCACAATACCGAACCTTTTGATTATCTGGTGTCCAATGGGTGCTGGTCGTTTCAAACATCGACCTCGGAACTGATCTGCCTACGATGAAACCAACCGAATTCCTCAAGTCATCTGTGAAAGATTCTGTTCTCAATCTTACCACGGATTACCGTTATCTCAAGACAGGATATTACGTGTCAACGCACGCTGAAGTCCTAGGCGACAGAGTGGTCCCTTCAAGCGAAAGCATAATCGATGTCAGCAGAACGCCCATTTTGCTGCTCAAAGCCACGAAAGCCGGGATACCAAGCGCGCCTTGTCTGACGACTGACTCGGTGAAACAGATCATGTCGGCTTTCGATTTCCCGGTCATCATATTCCCGGTGAACCCCTTCTCGTACGAAGGATTCAAAACTGCAAAGAACAGAAGCGCCCTCTACAGAGCCGTCAAGAGCCTGAGCATGAACTACAAATTCGCCGTGTGTGCACAGCCACTCAGGGGCAGGGTCGTTTCCGTCAAGTGCATCCTTGGGAAGTGCCACGACGAGGGAAATGTTGCCCAGATTGCCGAGAAAGTGTACGAGGTGTTCCGCATTCCACTCTGCAGAATATACGTTCAGGTCTTTGAAGATGAAGCTCGTCTGTGCGGATTGCAGCCTCTCAGAACGGAAGAGGTTCTTCCATCCGACGCCGCTATGATCATGGAGGAGGCTCGGGGAATTCTGAGCAAGGGTGACTGCCTGGTTGGCTAGTATTGGATGTTTTGTCGAGCGCTACAACTTTTCAGACCCGCGCGAGGCGGAGGCGCTCAACAACTTCAAGCGCACGGCAGAAAAGATGGGCCACTGCTTCCAGTTTGTCTTCAGAAAAGACCTCTCCGAAATCCCGAAGTACAATGCGCTGTTCATAAGAGCCACAACCGATCCGCTCTACACTGCCTACGTAGCATCCAAGACGGCGTGGGAAATGGGACTGCGGGTGATCGACGACCCCGAGTCCATAAAGATTTGCGGAAACAAGGTCCACCTGTACGATCTCTTCCAGACGCATCACGTGCCGCATATTCCGACCATGTTCCTGACAAAAGACGAGTTCCACCATAAGCGGCTTATGAAGGTGTTCGAGACTCTCGGAAAGCCTGTGGTGGTCAAGGCGCCCTACACCAGTTTCTCGAGGTACGTGGAAAAAGTGGCGTGTGAAACCAGCTTCCGCGATGTCGCCAAAAGGTACTTCAGAAGGTCGGACGTCTTAGCGGTGCAGTCGTTCATGCCAACTTCTTTTGACTGGAGAGTCGGAGTGCTGAATCGGGAGGTTCTGTACGTGTGCAAGTACATGATGCCCAAGGGCAGATGGAAGCACGGCGCCAAGCAGAGAGGAAAACCCACCTTCGTCTGGGGAAGAACCTTCTCTCTGAAAAGAGAGAATGCGCCTCAGAAGCTGAAGGACGTGGCGTTGAACGCCTGCGACGTTATCGGCCGCGGGCTTTACGGCGTCGACATCAAGGAAGTCAACGGCGAATACGTGGTCGTTGAAGTCAACGACAACCCAAGCATCTATGCCGGATACGAGGACTGCAGAGACAAGGACCTGTACGGCAAGATCATTGACTTTCTTGCCAACTGACTCCGAGATACCGGCTCTACAGGCAACTGCTTTATTAGAGAAACAGCCTCCATTTTCTGGAAGGTGTGGTCATGGTACACGTGGCAGTCATTGGCAGTGGCCGAGTTGGAGGCGAAGTCGCGTTCACCTTGGCATTTGAGAGGTATGTGACCAGACTGTCGCTCGTCGACGTCGCGCCCAAGGTTTCCGAGATGGTAAAGGAAGAACTGGCTCACGCCATTGCAAACCACGTGTTCGACATACACATAGACGCGTACAATGCTGCCGAAGACGTGGAGGACGCTGACTTGATAGTCGTTGCCGCTGGCTTTCCGCGAACGCCGGGAATGAGCCGGAGAGAACTGGCTGGGAGAAACGCCGGAATCGTCAAAGCCGTAGTCGAGGCGACTGTCGACAAGAATCCACGGGCATGGTACTTCATCATAACGAATCCTGTGGACGCAATGTCGACCTTGGCAAGCAGAATACTCGATGACCCCCACAAGGTCGTCGGAACGGGGACGAACCTTGAAACGTCGAGGTTCAGGACGATACTGGCCAGAGAACTGGGTGTCCCATGCGGCATGGTTGAAGCATACGTGGGTGGTGAGCATGGGGATGCTGCGGTGCTTCTTTGGAGCACGGTCAAGGTTGACGGTGAACCGCTGAACGAGTACGTTGCCCGTACGGGAAAGAAGCTGGAGAAGCAGGCGTGTGAGGAATACGTGAAGGATGTGAGTCAAGAGATAATAAGGGTTCTCGGCGGCACGAGGCATGGTCCTGCAGGCTCCTTCATCGAAATAATCCGCGGAATAGTCCTGAACACTGGCAAAATCATGAGCTATTCCCGATTGAGGACTTATGAAACGACGCCGACGCCAGTTCATGTCACCGTGCCTGCGAGAATTGCGAGGTCGCTCGGACCAGACTTGTGGGAGTCGCTTGCGGAAGAAGAGAGAAAAGCCATCAAAGACGCGGCTGGGATAGTGCACAGGACTTTCAGCGAGTGTGCAGGTGAATATTCTTGTTGAAGGACATTGTCGAGGATTACAGTTTCGGGGAGAACATGACTGTTGACGAGCTTGTCGTGCAGATGGAGAAGGCGTGGGGCTTTACTGCAGGCGCATTGGCTGTCGGAGTGAAGATTCTCGAAAGAATGATCGGTGACAAAAACTGTGTCAAGTTTCTCTCGTTCACGGGCAATCTTGTGGCCACGGGCGCGAGAGGCGCCTTGCGAGAGCTTGTGAAGCGAAGGCTGGTAGATGTCGTCGTCACGACCTGTGGTACGGTTGACCATGATTTGGCGAGAAGCTGGAAAAACTACTACAAAGGGTCGTTTCTCATGGATGACTCGAAGCTTCGCGACGAAGGAGTGAATCGTCTGGGCAACGTCCTCGTTCCAAACGAAAGCTATGGGGCGATAATAGAAGAGAAGATGCGGTTCCTGCTGGAAAGCCTGTGGAAGGAGCACGTCACCGAAGTCTCCTCAAGCCAGCTTTGCCGAGAGATTGGAAAACGCGTGTGCAACGAAAGCTCGATACTCTATTGGGCGGCTCGCAACGGTATTCCCGTCTATGTTCCCGGCATCATCGACGGCGCAGTCGGGTACCAGACGTGGCTTTTCTCGCAGGATCACGCGTTCAAGCTGAATCTTCTGATGGATGCGGGGGAAATCAACGACGTGGTCTTTACGGCAAAGAAGACAGGAGCGCTGCTGGTCGGCGGGGGAATATCCAAACATCACACGCTCTGGTGGAACCAGTTCAAGAATGGATTGGACTACGTCGTCTACGTTAGCACAGCGGTGGAATGGGACGGCAGCCTTTCGGGAGCAAGACCTAGAGAAGCAGTTTCTTGGGGGAAAATCGGCCAAAAGGCAGACACAACCATGATTGAAGGTGACGCATCAATGATCCTGCCGCTGATGGTAGGCTCACTCATCGCGAGAACAGAGAGAAAATCTAGGAAACATTCTTGAAAAGCCACGACAGGTCCGGAGCCTTCCGTTTGGCGCTCACCTTTTCGTTGAGGGCGTGCACGATGAGAGGCAACGCGATTGTCGCATCGCAGTAGCACACGGCTCTTCTTCCCGCTTCGTTGATCTTACCCCAGCTTATCGCCTCCTCCAACGTGCAACCAGAAAGCCCACCCCACTGCGGCGAGTCTGTCGTGATCTGAATCGCGTACTTGTGCGGATAATAGTATTCCTTGATGCCTTTCCGCAGATGACCAGCGCGTCCCGGGACTCCCTCGTCCATTGTCTTCGGCGATACGGATATGGCTAGAAGCTGTGTGAAGTCTTTTGGCACGCCTCCGCCGATGTATATGACTCCTACGTCCTTCGTTTTCTCGCCGATGCCTACGAACTGGTCGAACTCCTTCACTTGGTCGATCATGACCGAGTGACCTTGGTTCTTCGCCATGAGAAATGCTTCGCCGTAGGCACTGTCGGTAATTGCCGGGCAGAAGATGGGCACGTTGTTCATGGCAGCCACCGCGACTATGCTCCTGACGTTTTTTTTCCAAAGAAATCTGCCAAGCGAGTAAAGCAGCTCAGCGGACGTGTATGGATAGTCCTTCCTCAGAGTCATCACCGCGTCTGTGACGAGCATCTCCATTTCGCGGTAGTCTGTCTCCTTCCCGTAGACGTCGTAGTACCTGTTTATGTCCGCTTTCAAGAGTTCTTCATCGTTGGCATAGTGGGTTCCTTGCCAGTATCCCAGACCCATGGCGTCCACTATGTCTTCTGAGACGTTGGCGCCGGTTGAGACGAGAACGTCAACATAGCGATTCTCAATGAGCCAATTGATGATTTTCCACTGGCCTGCCGTGCTGAGAGAACCCGAGAGACCCATTATCACGGTCAATTCCTTTTCCTTCAACATCTCCTCCCAGACTTGGACTGCTTCGCCGAGCTTTCGACCCTGAAACGCGGTTCTGCTCATTTCGTCGAGTAGCTGGGAAACGCTCTTCCTGTCGACTTCGATAGCGGCGACTTTCTTTCTGAAGTAGGCCCCGTTCATAGAGTGCGCCTCGTTTATGGTTACACGACAGCTATTTGAAATTTTCCATGGACATGGCAATATTGCCCTTCAAGAACATCAGGGTGTCCACGGACAGTACTCTGCCCTAGGGCTTGCTTCACTTATTTGTGAATCATAAACTTTAAACGGCTTTCTGTCGATTCAGATAAGCGAAGCCGAGTGAAGCCGAATGCTGACAGCATACAAGATAGGCTTGGCTCTAGCCCTCGCTTTGACACTTGTCTATGCCTTCCAAAACTACTATTCCGAGTATATTAGTCCGCTCTCCAGCATTGCATCTGTCTTCATCGCAGGGGCGGCGGCAGTCTTCTCAGGCTTCGCGTTGCGGCGATATGGGCGCAGCACCGGGAAGTTTTCGCTGATATGGGTGTGCTTCACAGCCGGCATGACTTTGTGGTTTCTCGGCGAACTCGGATATGCAACATACGCCATTGCCCTCAATGTGGAAATTCCATACCCATCCATCGCAGACGCGTTCTGGCTAGCAGGGTACGTTCCGTTGTCTGCAGCTTTATATTTGTACGTGAAAATGTTCACAGACGCGCTGTCCAAGAAAACCCTGGTGATAGTGTTGTCCACTGTCGCGGTCATGAGTACTCTCGTCTCAATTGGCTTGGTGCTGCCGACTATTGGCGCCGAGGGGAACATGGTCACGTTTGCGGTGAACCTCGCCTATCCCCTGCTTGATCTTGCTCTGTTCTCGACAGCACTTCTCGGTCTGGCTGTTTTCCAGAGGGGCGAGTTGGGCAAGTCATGGCTGCTGATGAGCGCAGGTATCCTGTTCAACGTGAGCGGGGACTTTCTTTTCAGCTACACAACTGCGCGGGGCGTGTACTACAACGGCCACCCAATCGACCTCCCACTCTTGTACGGGTACATACTGTTTCTTCTCGCCTTCTGTTCGCACATCAAAGAGCTGTAGGAGATGTGACGTTTGGCCCAGAAGGATGACCACTTTAGGAAGATGCTACTCGACGCAGTCGACGAAGGACTGCTGATGCTTGGGGAGAGCGCCAAGAATGCAATGTACTTTCACTTGGAGAAGATTGTGTCTCTCAAAAGGGATGGCATTCCAGACAATCTTGAGGCTTTCACGGAGGGGCTTGAAAAAATATTCGGCGCCGGGGCACAGGTGATTGAAAAGGCCATTATGAAGAGTCTGTGCAGAAGACTTGGCGTTCGCCACAGCGAAGATTATAGAGACTTCGTTGAAAGCATAAATCAAGTAAAGATTGCCGCCAAGGCCAAAAGCCAGACCTGATCGTTCCCACGCTTGCACGCTATTCTGGAAAGCTTTCGGACCGGGAAAAGCGGGCAGCATCTCTTGCTTTATCGCTCGCAGTTTCGAGAATTGAGTTGGCCTGATTGTCGGCTTTGCTGAGTGACTACATTTTTTCAGGCGCAAATACGCCTATCAGTCCAAGCGTGTTCCTCAGTGCGATTCTGACTGCATCGGTCAAGGCGAGTCTGGCGTCGCCGAGTTCCTGCGGTTCGGCCTTGATGACGGGTAAGGCGTTGTAGAAGGTGTTGAACTTGTCGGCGAGATTGTTTGCGTACTCGGCAATGAGATTTGGCTTGAGGTACTCAGCGGCTTCTATGAACGTGTCGGGAAGGTTGGAAAGCATGAGCACAATCTCGTGTTCCAGCTTATCATTCAGCAACTCGTAGGCGGGTTTCGTGATTTTCCGTGGGGCTTTTCTGAGTATGCTGTAGGCTCTTGCATGCGTGTATTGGACGTAGGGTGCGCTGTTTCTCTCGAAGTTCAGCACTCGGTCCCAGGTGAACACAACGGGTTTCGCAGTGTCCACGCTGACGAGAGCGTAGCGTACCGCGCCGATGCCGACGAATCTCGCGATGCCGTGTTTTTCTTTGTCGGAGAGCTGAGGAGACCTCTTCGAAACTTCTTCGTATGCCCGATTTTCTGCTTCGTCCATGACGTCGTCCAATGTTATGTAGCGTCCCCTTCGGCTCGACATTTTGTAGCCGGGAAGAGTGACCAGATTGTAGGCGAAGTGAACCAAGCTTTCAGCGTGCTCTCGGTGGCCTAGGGCGTGCAGGGCTATCTTGAGTTGGAGCTGTGCGAGGCTTTGTTCCATTCCTATGACGTTGATGACCTTGTCCGCGTTCTCGAACTTCCACAGAGTGTATGCGATGTCGCGCGTGGTGTAGAGGGTTGTTCCGTCTGCCCTCACAAGAGTCAGAGGCGGAACCTCATGATCCTCCTTCAGACCGAGTTTTTTCTTCAGGTCCAAGTTCCGAACTGCTTTCTCGGCGTCGAACTCGAAGACCACGCCTTCAGTGAAAACATACGGCGAGTTCTGAAGCTTCCTGAGCACTGCTTCAACGTGGCCGTTCCAGACCATGTCGCTTTCCCAGTCCCACGAGTCGTAGCCGACCTCTACGCGTGCCAGTGTCTGTCTGAATCCCTGAAGGCACAGCTCGCTTACCTTCCGTATGAGCTCCTTGGCTTCGGGGTTTCCTTCTTCATATGCGCGGTTGAGGCGGTTGATTGCTTCCTCCGGATTCGTGTCTTGCTTGATTTTGTTCAGAAGCTTCTCGAAAAGTTCCGGATTCTTGCTCTCGAGTTCAGCCGCGATTGACACCCAGTCGTCGAGCTCCTTGTTTGCCTTGGCAACCTCGTCAGAGGTTTGGACTGATTTTGCCTTGAGTTCTTCTTTCAGGCGGTTGATTTCAACTATGCAGCTTGTTATGGTGTAAATCTTGCCGATGAAGTGGTCAGGCTTTTTGTCAGGAGTCGGTCTTCCGATTCTGTCGTACCCGTAGGCGACCACTGAAGATTGACGGCCGACGTCGTCCACGTAGTAGTGCCGGCGGACGTTGTGGCCTCTCGCCGCTAGGAGGCGGCTCAGAGAGTCGCCCAGTATCGGGTTTCTGGCTTGCCCAATGTGTATTGGGTGAAGGGGGTTGACGCTCGTGTGCTCAACCGTCACCCTCAACGGGGCCGTTGTCTTGATGAAGCCATATTCCACGTCAAGCACTCTTGCAGACTCCAAGGTCAGGGCTGCCAGTCGTGGGAGATTTGCGTGGTAATTCACGTACCCCGCAAGAGGGACCACGCGCTCGATGAGGGAAAAACGTGACTGGCCCGTGACTTCTGCCAAGCGTTCGGCCAGTTTGGCCGGCTTTTCGCTGGTGGATTTTGAGAGTTCGAAGCAGAGGGAAGACGCTAGCTGGCCGTGCTCGGGGTTGGAAGTCTTCTCCAGCGCCAAATCAGCGATTGAAGCTTCAGGATAAACCTTCTTCAGCGCCGACGCTAAACTGTCTGCACATTCTGACCGGAACAGAGCGAAGGGGTTTTCTGCCGTTGCCAACGTTTCCCCAGCTTTTCTCTTGCGGTTCTAAGCTTTTAAGATGTGCAGTGGTATTTTAGCTTGAGAACGGCCTATATGCCGGAGCATGGACGTGTTTGAGCATGCGAACACCAATAGTGTTCTCGGAGAAATGTCTGAACTACGGCTCTCTACACGTTGAAGGGCCGCAGAGAGTCAGACAAGCGCACCAGATTCTCAGTGATAAAGGCTATAGGTTCTTGGAGCCTCGGCCTGTGTCCGAAGAGGCGCTGCTAAAAGTGCATGATGATGACTACGTGTGGATGGTCAAGAAGGGCCTTGCCGAGGACGCTGACACGCCTGCGTACGACAACATCTACGAGTATGCCAGACTTTCTGCTGGTGCAGCCGTGCTTGCGGCGGAGGCGGAGGGGTTTTCTCTCATGCGTCCTCCGGGGCATCATGTGGGGAAAGGCGGCGCGGCATTGGGTGCGGCCACCCGAGGGTTTTGCTACTTTAACAATGTTGCCGTCGCGGTCAGACAGGCGGACAGGCATGCGTTGATTTTGGACATTGATGGTCACCATGGCAACGGCACGCAGGAAATCTTTTACGGCGACGACAGAGTAACGTATGTTAGCTTGCACAGGCACCCGCACTATCCGGGCACGGGATACGTGTCTGAGGGAAACTGTCTGAATTTTCCGTTGAGGGCCGATTGTGGAGACGCGGTCTATTTGGCGACGCTGGAGAAGGCGCTACGGATGGTTGACAAGGACAAGTTTGAGATTGTGGCGGTTTCCGCGGGATTCGACGCACATGCTGAAGATCTTGCTTCGCTGGGGCTGACTGAAAAGGGCTACGTTGAGATCGGCAGAAGAATTGCAGCGTTGGACAAGCCCACGTTCTTCGTGCTCGAAGGGGGATATCAGGGCAAACATGTGGGCAGGGACATAGACCAGTTGCTGCGGGGCTTCGAAAACCGGGTCTAGACAGGTGTGCTCTTAGTTCGGCTGTTTTTGGGTTTCATGGTTTTTAGCCACTTTTCCAAGCCGAGTGTCTTGATGCCTCCAAAGTTGCGGAGACAGCGGCCGAGATTGCCCTTGTCGAGCATCGCAAGTTTCTTGCATGGTAACTCTGGGCATTGGCTGCAGAATCGCAGTCCACGTTTTTGGAGGCAGCATTTTCTCACTTGGCAGTTTGAGTAGCAGGGGCTTGTTGACCCGCAGCCTTCGCAGGTTCCGGCCTTTTCTGAGAGGATTTTCAGCATCTTTTCGAAGTTCTTGTAGGATTTCCACGCGGCAAGAGCGTCGGCGTAGTTGCTGGCGGCTATGCGGTCGCTGAGGCTTCTTGCAAGAGCACGTGTTTTCTCGCCGTCCGGGGACTTCAGGATTGGGCAGCGGGGGTTGAGACAGTACAATCCGCAGGGCGCAACGAACTTGTTGTCTTCACTGGACGGATTCATTGTGGACCGGTTGAGAAGTCAATGGCTGAGAGTATATTTGCTTTGCCACAGGAAAATGCAGAGACACATGCAGTTTGCTGTTTCTGCTGTGCATGTTTAAGCTGGAGTAAGAGTGTCGGATTATTGTTTGGCTGGGGGTTTTACGGTTTTTTTCCGCCAATACGGAGTACCCCTCTCTAGATTTTCTTGTGGACAATCACGGTGAACCCTCGCTGAGGCATTCAATAGACCGCGAAAATTGGAGCTTCTTGTGTGGAGAACATTGGGATTCGGAGTGGCGGGCCCGTTGGGATTTGAACCCAAGATCTCCGGCTCCGCAGGCCAGTGTCCTAATCCAGCCTAGACTACGGGCCCCTACACGTGGACTATAGGCCTTTCATGCTTTGAGAACAACGTATAACAGCTTCTTCTTTTTAAACAACTCTGCGCCGCCAGCGTACTTGCCGGTTCACGTATTCAAATCTGAACTCTACGAGCCATACTGCTTTTTCAGCGGTTTTTGCTCCTTTGCAGGCGCATTCGTCGTCGACTTCTTGGAACATGTAGACGCGCGAAAATGAAGATTGGTTTTCAGAAGGGCGTTTTGGCTATTCAGCTTGGTCTATTTCCTTTCTGCACTTCCTCTAATTGCTGAGGTTTTCCGAATCGCGTAAACTTCTCCAGCACTGCTTTTACAGTATCCATCACTCTAACAGCATCTTGTGGATATATTCTTGGATCCCTAGACGTGTTTACGAGCTTCATCAACTCAAAAATGCTGAAGGTTATGTCCTCAACCACTCGGGGTATGTCTCTGGCGCCTGAAGTTCTCCTGAATTCTTTCAGAAGCTCAACTACGGACGGACTCAAGTCACTCATTACTATCGTGTTCTTTTCTTCGTCAGGATTCTGATCTTTGCCACTCATTCGTTGTCACCTTCCCTTCTTTTCTGGCGGGGATGGCTTTTCCTGCTGTTTTTGTGCTTCTTTGACTGCTGCTATCCCCAGTTTTTCAGCTATGGCGAGTCTGACAGCTGTCTCCAGAGGCAATTTGTCCAAAAGAGACTTAACGTCGATTCCGCGTTCAGCCATCTCGTAGAGCATCTGTCCTATGTCTGCACCGACTTTGGCACTCACTGGAATTCCGAGTATGCTGCTTTCGCCGCTTGTCACTATGCTTATCCTCGCAACTTTCAACCCTTCCGCCAAGGCTGAGAACTGAGCCTTCTTGATATCTACATCCGCCCTGATTGTCTCCAACGACAAGCCTGCATCAGTGTATTCTTTCAGTGCATACGCTTTCTCTTTTGTTCCGTCAGCTTCAGCAACGAGCGTCGCTTTTGTGACTTCGGCTTGAGCAAATCCAGTCTTCCTGATGGCTTCAGAATCTCCGTCCGCTTTTGTTTTGACAGCTTCAGAATCACCTTTCGCGGATTCGATCTTGGCTTGGGCTCCCACTTGGGCGTTTCCCACATCCAGAACTCTCAGTGCTTCAACCTTCTGTCTGTTCGCTTCCGTCTCCGCCTGAGCTATGTTCTGAAGCGCTTCCTGTTGTGTCTGTCCAACTTTCTGGTCTTTCTGTATCTGACGTACTCTATACAGTTCCTCGTTTTCTGCTCGAGCCATCTCAGTTTCCTTGTTTGCCAGCGATTCCACGATGCTGGCGCCTTTCTGGTTGTCAGCCACTTGCTTTCTTGTTTCAGCGTTGATCAGCGTGGCCTGCCTCTGTTCCAAGTCCTTGATGACGGTATAGGTCTCGATGTCCTTGAAGTGAATCACCTCCAAGTCGACCAGTTGTACTCCCCACTCCCTCAGCGGATCGTTGACCCTCTTCTTGACCTCCTGAGAAAACGCATCTCGATGCCTCATAATCTCATAAACTTCCATGCTCATGGAAGCATTCCTCGTTATTGACTCGATCAGTTTTCCAACTTCTGATTCTATTCTCGGAAAACCTGTCTTCCCTTCCTCTGCCTCGATTCTGCCGAGCTTTTCAGCGGCTAAAAGCGGATCCACGACGCTAAGATAGCATATGACATCGCCGGAGAATTTTGCCATGAGCTGATCACGCAGCGGTATGTTGTCTATTTCGATTCTAATATTCTCTAATGGCAAGATGAGTCTCTGCTGCAAGATGGGGACGTGCCAGTAAGCGCTCTGCAACTTGTGACCTTCCAAGGGTCGGGAGCAGTATACTTTTTTGCCTTTGCCTCTAGATACGACAACGTGCGCTTCGTGAGGTGGAACAACCGTGTAACTCCACCTTACGAAGGCAACTGCAATGATCACTATCATAACAATGGTCAAGATAGCCCAGAGCAACACATCTTCAAACATCCTTTCTCTCTCCTCGGTTCAGCAGTCTATGCCAAATATGATTGCAAGTACTAGTAAATAAACTATCTTGAACCGCAAATGAAGCAAATTCCACACAGGAACATGTCTTACACGCTTCTGGATGCATCCACGATTTGCTTCGCTGTCAAGACAAAAAAACTCGCAGAATCAGACACGCACCGACTGTGTGCCGGACGCGGGCGAGAAAGAAAGAGAAGTCGCAAGAGACTTCTCCACCTGATTACTAACCCAGCCTACAAGAGAGAACGAGCCACAATCACAAAACAGTTTCCAGCACTGCACCACCTGCGGGTATAAGCAATCTCTGTCAACTCTTTTGTCGAGAACGACCTTCCTTTCCACGATAACTCAGCTGAGTCTGCTGGTCGTCTGGATCATTCTCAGAAACGCTCGTCATTGCTCATTTTTGAGCGCACGTTCAAGTGCTTCAACGACGTTTTGTTTTCCCATTGCAAGCATGTACGCTCCCAGCCTCGGCCCCTGCGGCACACCTACCAGAATCGAGTACAAAGTGCGGAAGAAACTCCCCGTCGCCAGATTGTTTTTCCTAGCTATGTTGAAAACGGCATTCTGGATCTTCTCCGCATCATCCTCAGTCTTCAGCACCACAAGCAGCTCGGCCAGAGCCGACTTCTCTTCCGTCGTCAACGTGACGGCGGTTTCTCGTATCTCCTCAAAGTCCCGCGTCCAGTTCAGCGAGTAGTCTATCCGCTGTTTGAGATCACCGTCGAGCTGCTGATCCTTTCCAAGGTAGCCGTAGCTCCGCAGCTTCTCAGCAACAAATACCTCTATAGAGTCTTTGGGCGCCATCCTCGTCAGGCAAGCCAGCAAGTTATAAGGAACGTGAACGCTGGGACGGGCCGGTGGCTTTGCGGCCCAGCAGTACTCGTACAGTCCGCGCAGTTTGGCAAGCTCTTTCCCGTCCTTCAGAGGTTTCTTCCCGAAATAGGCGTCTTCAAGCCGGTCGAACTCGTCCATGTAGAAGGGTATGTCCGTCACGTCCAAGGTGCGCGTTCCGACGAACCTCTTCAGCATCAGCAGCAACAACGACTGGGGCGAGCCGTACCTGAACCAGACCTGCGGCGTGAAAACGTTCCCGGCAGACTTGGAAATCTTGCGGCCGCTCTTGTCCAGAAACATCTCATACTGAACATGAGACGGCGGCTCGAATCCGAGGACCTCTCGGCTGATCCTGTCATTTATCCTGACCGAGTCGGCAATGTCCTTGCCGTACGCTTCGAACCTGATGTCAAGAGCCTTCCACCTCGCCGCGAATTCCCCCTTCCATGTGAGTTTGCCTTCGCCCTTCTTCACGTCGGCTTCGCCCTTGAAGCCGCAGCCCTCGATGAACCTTCCCTTGATCTCCATGCCCTCGCACACGTAGAGGACCTTGTTCTCCTTCGGCAGATACTCCAACGCCTTAGTCGTGTAAATGCGGCCGCAGTTGCCACACACAGCGAAGTAAGGCAAGACCTCAGTGTACCGCTCCTGACCCACTTCTTCCTTGACGATTTCTCCGACCTTCTTCGAGTTTGCGAGGATAACCTCTATTTCGCTGTCCAGCAGCCCCTTCGTGTACACTTCAGTCGCAGACATGTACCGATATTCCATTCCGCACTTGTCAAGTGCCTCAAGCAAAAGCGAGCTCATGTGCTTCCCAAAGCTTTCATGACACTTGAACGGGTCGGGAACCCTAGACACGGGATACCCCAGATACTTCTGCAATGACGTTGGCATGCCTGCCGGCACTTTCCGCAGGCCGTCCCTGTCGTCGCAGAAGGCAACCAGCTCCGAACGGTAGCCGAGCCCCTCAAGCGCAAGCGTCACCGCAAAGGACCGAGCAGCATCTCCCAAGCTTCCAATGTGCGGCAGGCCCGAAGCGCCAAGTCCCATCTCAGTTCTAACCAGCTCGAGACCTCTGCCAAGACACTTCTCTCTCGCAACTATCCGTTCAGCCATCTTGTCATACCAAGTGCCGCGGCCAATCATTTTCTCAGCCATGAAGGTCCTACTCTCGCTGAAGCATTAGGCAAGCGGAAGATAAAAAACGTTTAGAAAACGGGAAGCTACTTCCGCCTGAAAGCAGCGGCAATCGCCACGGCGGCCACAACAAGCAGCACAAGAGCTAGCGAGTAGTACCATCCGAAGCCATAGAAGAACCATGCTCCGCCAAAGGCTACCAACAGCAGACCCCAGCCCAAGAAGCTGAAGGCGCCACGGCCGTACTTCTCGGGGTTCGAGGACTGCATCCACGCAAGCACAAGAAGCCAGCAGCCACACAGCGCGATTATCAGCGGCGGCACGTACCACCAGTCAACCAGACCGGCTCCGCCGAGGACCAGCGAGACCACTAGAATCATAAGAAGGGCGCCGACTGACAGCAAGTTCCTGTTAGCGTAGCTTGACACTGCAGCCTTCACCGCCTACTGGATCTTCTCGCCGCAGTCAGGGCAGAACTTCGAACCCGAAGGTATCGTCTTCCCGCATTTAGGACACGTGATCGTTCCGGTTGCAGGCGGAGTTATTGCAGTGCCGCATTCTGGACAGAACTTTGAAGTGGCCGGTATCTTTGCATTGCATTTCGGGCAGATCACAAGAGCCGCAGCAGGCGCCTGCGCCATGCCTGTCGGCGTCATGATTTGAGGTATCAGAACCATCCCGGTTCCCAGCCCGGCGCCAGACGACTTGCCGAGTTCCTCCGCGGCCTTCTTGACGGTTTCCATGCGGAGAACCTCCTCCGGCGCGGTTCCGCCCGTGCGCAGCCAGAACAGCCTCTCACGGTACTCGGGCGTCGTGTCTATCCCTTCGAAGCGAAGGTCTGTCAGCTCGAGCCCCATGCGTTTGAAATAGTCCAAGATGGCGTTCTTGACAACCATCGAGGTCTCGTCGAGCCTCGTGAAGACCGTGATCAGGTCATAGTGTGAAAGCTCGTCGATTATCTTCTCGTTCAGAAAGCCCCGCAGAAAGCCGTTAACGTCTTCGGTGGCGTATGCCTTTTGCCCGCCGACGACCTCGTTCACGAACAGTTGGGGGCTTTCAACCTTGAACCAGAAAGTGCCGAAAACCTGCAGCGGAGCAAGCTCAGTGGTTTGAGCGCGCGTTCCGTACTTGCCAGCGAAGACTTTCGTGGAAACGAAGATAGCAGTTGCCTTGAACGGCTTCTCTCTGAATCCCGCGAGCCTCGAAAAAAGACCGGTCAACAAAGGCAGGTTCAGAGTGGTCAACGTGTGTCTTCCAGCGTTGAAAACGTCGTATGCCTTGCCGTCTCTGAAGAAGACCACGACCTCGTACTCGTGCACTATCAACTGGGCGCCCCATGTTATCTCCTCGTCAGGGTACCTCCACAGAATATCTTCTGAACCCGGATTCTTCCACTCTATGACTTGCGGCATTCTAGCTCACTCCCAGTATCGTCTCCTCGCGCTTGTCAAACGCCTTCTCCAAGGCTTCAATGGCGCCAGTGAGACTTTGAATCCAGCCGGCGGCTGTGTCGAACTTTTGGGCGGCAACGTCTGCCTTGAACCCCGCGGTAGCCTCAACGATCTTGTCAACGTCATCGAACAATTCGTTGTCAAACTGGATCATTCGGTCGAGGCCCTCCTCCTCAATTTTGACGACGTTAAAGAAGCCCGCGTAGCCGTAGGAAGCGTGGTTCACCTTCTCGGCCGTGCGATCGAACTTCGCCAAGAGGCGGTCAGCGTCACTCATAACGTCAAATCTCCGTCTGTCCGCAAGTTTCTGGTAAGCCTGTTTCAAGTTGTCCCTTGCTTCAGACAGTTTCCCGTAGAGGTGATTCCTCAGAAGCCTGTCAGACTCTCGTCTAAGCTCCTTCTCCTTGTAGCCGCGAAACCCAGGCAGTTCGCCAACGATTCTCTCGAAGAGCCGCATCTGGCTTTTTGCTTTTCCATAAATGTCTCTTTCGCTCACGACTTTTGTCCTCACAACGTGTGATTCAATTCTTATACGGGAATAAGGGTTACTTTTAAAGTTTCGTCAGAACCTTCCAAACTCGTCTAAAGCCCGCCGGCGGGGATGTCACCCTTGATAGAGGCTCCGGTTGCTCCGTCTACGAAGAGTTGATATTCTTTTCCTTTGTACTCGTACTTGACGAACCATATCGGAGCATGCAGATAGGTCACCTGCTTCACATCGGCTTCAGTCTTCATTTCAACGATCTTGTCAACGTCCTGTCTTGCCAGAAACCGGTGGTTCTCCTCGATCTGTTGCTCGGCAATCTCGACCGCGCCGTCCTTGTCAATCTCGCTGTTCAAGACTTTGGCGAAAGACTCGACCTTCCTGAAGTCGTACGGTATCTTTGCCTCAACTGGCACTTCGTACTCCCGAGCCGGAAACTCCACGGCCTTGCGAGCCAGCACCAGCCAGTCATACTCCTTTTCTATTTCGCCCTTCTTGACGACCGCAGGAGCAATCCGCTCGAAGATTCCTTCATAGCTGCTCTTCACCCGCAAAGACACTATCCAGAAAGGCAGGTACACAAGCTCCTTCTCCACTATCTTCGACTTCCTAGCCAAGTCAGAGGGCTTGAGGAACCCCCCGCGCATCCAGCTTCGGATAGGCTCCTCTATCTGCGCAGGATCATACTTGTTCAGCAGCATCGCATGCTCGAAAGTAAACGCGTTCCCAGTTTCTATGACGACTGTGTACCCGCAATATTTGCAGGTTGCAATCATCTCGCCGGGCCTGAAAGAGATCGGAGCACCACAGTGCGAACACCTTATTTCCTGAACCACGTCCATCCATGCTACGCCTTCCGCTTCTCTCTCTTCACGATCTCCCTTGACACAATAATGCCCGACGAGGATGCCTGAATCAGCCCCCGCGTGACGCCGGCACCGTCCCCGGCGGTGAACAGGTTGTGAATCCTGGTCTCCAAGCTGCTGGTCAACTGAAGCCTCGAGGAGTAGAACTTCACCTCGATTCCGTAGAGCAAAGTGTCACGTGAGTGCAGTCCAGGCGCAATCTTGTCCAGTGCCTGCAGCATCTCCCTTATGTCGGCCAGGTAGCGGTAAGGCAGCACAAAGCTGAGGTCGCCGGGCGTAGCGTTCTTCAGCGTCGGAACCACAACGCTTCTGGCGATTCTCTCGGGGGTTGATCTTCGGCCGGACTCCAAATCACCGAGGCGCTGGACTATCACGCCGCCACTCAGAAGGTTCGAAAGCCTAGCGACGTATTTTCCGTAGGCTATGGGTTCCTTGAAGGGCTCGGTGAAGGACGTGCTGACCAATATGGCGAAGTTCGTGTTCTCGGTCTTGCGCTCCGCGTAACTCTGACCGTTGACCGTCAGAACCCCATCATACGACTCGGTTATGACCTCGCCGTGAGGCGCCACACAAAAAGTCCTAACCTGATCATCAAAAGACTTTGAGTAGTAAACCAGCTTGGGCTCGTAAAGCACGCGGGTCAACTCCTCCATGACGGAGGCCAGAACCTCGACTCTTATCCCTATGTCAACAGGGTTGTTGAGCGTCCTCAGCCCCAGAGCCTGAGCCTCACACTGCAGCCACTCCGCGCCGCTCCTCCCCGGGGCAACAACGACGTATTTTCCGAAAAACTTCTCTCCATTCGCGGTCTCGACACCCTCAACCTCGCCGTCCTTGACGATGAGGCCTTTCACGTCGGTCTTCGCCCTGAACTCGATCTTATCGTCCAGTTCCTGACGCATCTTCCGCAGCGTCTGGGCACATCTTTCAGTGCCCATGTGGCGGATCTTTTGGCGGACGAATTTCAGTCCGGCCAAAGAGGCCTTGCGTTCGATCTCGTCAATCCTTTCCTCGTCGCCGCCGTAGACGTCTTTCGTCGCTCCGAACTTGAGGTAGATCTTGTCAACGTAGTCAACAAGCACCTCCAACTCCTTCTGAGACATGTACTGGTTCAGCCACCCCCCCACCTCCGTGGACAAGGTTAGCTTCCCGTCACTGAACGCTCCTGCTCCGCCCCACCCCGATAGGACTGCACATGGGTCGCAGTGGACGCACTCGAAACCGCGGCTTGCGGGGCACTTGCGCTGGACTATGTCTTGTCCTCTGTCAAGCATCAGAATCTTGAAGTTGTCCTTTTCGGTGAGTTCAAGGGCTGAGAATATTCCTGCGGGACCTGCGCCTACGATTATCACGTCGTACTTCAATGGAGTTTTCTCCTGAGACCCAGACTTAGATGATGCAACTAGCATATATTTCTAGCGAGCACCGAGACGCAGGACTCCGCCGCTGGTTGCGGCTACTTCTTCACGTTGGGAACGATGCAGAGGAACTTGAGCGGGGCTTTGCCAGCGTTCCGGAACTGGTGCTTCTCGTCTGGAGAGACAAAAACGACGTCGCCCTTCTTGAACTTCCTCTCTCCATCCTCGCCAACAATCGCGCCTTCTCCTTCCAGAACGAAAACCTCATGCTCCCACGGGTGACTGTGATAGGGGCTGTGACCGTCAGCCGCCATCTCGAACAATCTCATCGCGAAGTTCTCAGCGCCGATTTCCTTCGTGATAAGCCACCTGACCTTCAGCCCCAACGCGCCCTCATCCGCTTCTTCCGCTTTGACGTCGCTGTGGGAGAAAACCTTCAAGCACTTTCACCATGTCAACCGAAAAGGGCAAGTCGGGTATAGGCTTTGCGGCTCAGTCCTTTATTGCTTCAAGCAGGCTCATCACGTTCCAGAGCTTCACACGCGTGTAAGGCGGCATGTTGGGGTCCTGTAGAATATCGTCAAGAACCGATACCGCGTTGGAAGCCTTGACGGCAAGCGTGTATTCCCCGCTCTCCAGCACATCCATCGAGTCCTTCGCCGCTCTCCTAATGTTCCTAGGAGTAGTGCTGTCCTCCGAAACCGCGCCGAGAACCGCCAACGCCTGTCTAACACGCTCCTCATACTCCTCACTCTTCTTCTTCCTCACCAAATCCGCCACTCTCACACAACATGACAAGCCAGTTATATGGCTTGGATACGTATTTACTTTGAGGTTTAAAAACTTGCCCAGGAAACAGCCTCCCGACCAGCACATCAAACGCATGGCGGACCTGCTCCGCCAAGGAGCAACACTGACCGAACTGGCCTGTCCAGCATGCGCTTCGCCGCTCTTCAGATTCAAGGGCGGCGGTCTCTGGTGCGAGAAATGCGGCAAAAAAGTTGTTGTTGTCAGAGACGGTGAAAAGATGTCGGAGGAACCGGCGCTGGATGCCCTTGAGAAGACTTTGCTCGCCAAGATTCAGCAAATTCACGAGCGAATTCAACATGAGGACAACGCGGAGGAGCTGCGGAAACTTGGAGCGTCCCTTTCGGAACTGCTGGAAGCCCTTGAGAGGACCAGACGGACAAGGAAAGCCTAGAAGAGGGACCGCTTCCGATGTTGGGGCTTTATGAGGGTTTCCCCGAGAACGTGCACAAGGAAGCCCTTTTCACGTGCTTGACTTCCCAGAGAAAGCTGCAGCAGACACTCATTGAAGCCTTGGGCAGACTCAACGCGGAAGAACTTGATCTGGAGACGCTCACCGGCCCGTCAACGCGGCACTGCACCGTGCTTTTCGAGTTCGGCATAGCAGAGGGACAAGCCTTTTCCTACGTGGATCGAGAGGAAGTGCAGCGGGCGCTGAAGACCATAGCGGGGACCCCCCTGAAGATAATGGACATGCTGTGCGTGTTGCGGTACTATAGAAGTGATGGCGCAAGAAAGACTCCGCTGAAGTTCGACCATTACATGATACGCTTCGGCTTCAACGACGACATAGTCGGACTCAGAGTGTTTCACGAGCGAGGCCCAATGCATGTGATGCCAGAAGAAATCATCACGTTCATCGTCGGCAGACTCAACCTCAAATCTGCAAAGAAGACTCTGAAGCCTCTCGCAGCCTCGGACTAGCCTTCTTTCACGAAACGCTTTACAACGGCCATGATAGCGTCTGCAACATCCCCCTTCGGCTGGTTGCCCTCGATTCTGGTCAGATCGCCCCGTTCGACAAATTTCAGGTAGACCTCGCGGACCTTGCGCTGGGTCTCCAAGTTCTCCATCACCGATTTCACCCGCTTCAATCTGCCAATAACCGTCTCCGCGGGGACGTCGATGAAAAACGCCAAGTCAGGCCGAATGGCATGACTGTTCACCTTCTCAATCCAGTCCAGGTCCAGACCAGCCGCACCCTGATAGGCGAGTGAGGAGTACACGTAGCGGTCAGAAACCACGATTCGCCCTTTCTTCAGAGCGGGTATTATCTCCGTCCTTAGGTGTTCATAGCGGTCTGCCGCAAACAACAGTGCTTCAGTCACAGGTGAAAGCCGCTCGCGTCCATGCAGGCAATGCTTCTTTATGAACAGCCCGATCTCGCCTCTGCTCGGCTCGGCCGTGTAGACCGCGTCAGACTTTTTTCCAAGTCTTCGCACAAGGAGCTTTGCTTGGGTGGTCTTGCCGCAGCCGTCGAGACCTTCGATGCACACGAAGGCTCCTTTGCGGCCAACGTTCAGCTTTCCCCCAGCCCTGAACATACGGCATTATAAGAATGAACATGCATTAATAATTATCCAAAAACCGACCGGAGCAGCCGTTTCATGGTCAAGAGTTACTGCGGCGAGATAAAAGATCCTGTTCACGGGTACGTGTACATCACTGAAGAGGAAACGGCGATAATCGACTCGTACGCTGTGCAGAGGCTGAGGCGACTTCGCCAGCTTGCAGGAGCAGAATACGTGTATCCCGGCGCCAACCACACGCGCTTCGAGCATTCCGTGGGGGTCATGTATCTTGCGGGAAGAGTGACAGGCAACCCCAACATGGCAGAGATTGTGGATGAAGAAGAAGCTGAAATGATCCGGCTCGCGGCTCTCCTGCATGATGTGGGGCACGGCCCGTTTTCGCACGTGTTTGAGGAACTGCTGGACAGTGAACTTGGCAAGACCCATGAAGACATGACTGTCTGGATAGTTAAAGAAAGCAGCCTGAAAGACAGCCTGAGAAGGATTGGACACAGACCAGAGGAAGTCGCGAAGCTGGCCGTGGGAAGACTGCACAAGCCGGGCAGGGCCTTTCTGGATCAGATATTGAGCAGCGCCGTGGACGTGGACAAGCAGGACTTCATAGTACGCGACACACTTCACACGGGCGCAGAATACGGATTCATCGACATTTCCAGACTTGTTGACACTTTTGATGTGTTGGCAGGCAATCTCGCAGTGGACCTTGCGGCACTGTCGGCACTTGAGTCGCTGATAATCGCCCGGATCGAGTCCTTCAAGAGCATATACTTCCACCGTGTCGGGAGAGCAGCGCAGATAATGCTGGCAACGGCCATGAAAGAGGCAAACGTGGATCTCGGTCTGACAGACTTCAAGACGCCGGAGGAGTATCTGGCCATGGATGACTACACGGTGTGGACAGCGCTGAAAGGCTGCAAAAAGTCAAAAAGGATCATCGAGGACCTTGAGAGAAGGAAGATGATCAAGTGCGCGTACGAGCGGACGTTCTACGAGAAAGACCCCATGGTCATGAACATCTTCAGCCGAGACGCCTACCGCAAACAGTTGCGGCAAGAAATCGCGGAAGAAGCCAAAGTCGAGCCCGAAACCGTGACGATTGACGTGCCTACGGTTCCGTCTGTGCCGAACCACCACGCCATGCTCGCCGAGACCGTGGAAATCCCGGTCTTCCACAGAACGCACACTGGCGAAAAGGTGCCGCAGCGGCTCAGCGAGATTTCGAGGATTTTCGAGACGCTGAGGGGATTCATAAACGTGCTGCGTGTCTACACCGACGAGGAAAACCGCGAAAGAGTCGGCAGGGCGTCCTCAAGAATTTTGGACAAGATACCTGCTTCGGCAAGAGTCTCCTACTAGGACGTGACGGAATGGAGCCCATAGTCCTTAAGGGGAAACCTATCGTCGAAGGGCACTGCAGGGCTGAGGCATTGGTGAGCGCGAAGCCGCTGAGTTTTCTGGGAGGCGTTGATCCCGCTGACGGAGTAGTAACCGAGAAGGACCACGACCTGTGCGGACAGTGCATAAAGGGCAAAATTCTGTGCTTCCCCCACGGGCACGGCTCGACCGTCGGCAGCTACGTGCTGTACTCTTTGGCCCAGAAGAATCTGGCGCCAGCCGCAATAGTCAACGAGAAGGCCGATCCCGTGGTTGTGGTCGGAGCCATAATCGCGAACGTTCCCATGGTCGCGGAGGTCGACATCCGGCGGATTAGAAGCGGCGACGTCGTCGAGGTCGACGCCTGCGTGGGGACAGTCAAGGTCTCCAAGAAGGAGGGTTGAGCCAGTTGTACTTGAGCCGGGAAGAAGAACGCGTTCTAAACGGCGAGTGCGGCGCGGCAAGTCAGACTTGCATGAGGATTCTTGTTCGGCTGGGCGACTTGTTCGGCGCTGAAAAGCTCATTCCGATAGATTCTGCACACGTTTCCGGCGTGTCATACAAGACGCTGGGCGACGCGCCGATAGAGTTTCTGAGGGCCTTTGCAACTCAAGGAGCAAGAGCAAAGGTTCCGACGACGCTGAACCCACAGAGCCTCGACCAACAGTATTTGAGAAGGAGACTGCCGGCGCGGCTGGTGGAAAAACAGCTGGACATTCTAGATCAGTATGGACGCATGGGGTTTGAACGCTGCTTGACTTGTACACCGTACCATCTGCGGACGCCGAGACGCGGGGCTCATCTTGCGTGGGCCGAGTCTTCCGCCGTGGTCTATGCGAATTCGGTTCTCGGCGCTTGGACAAATCGTGAAGGCGGACCAAGCGCGTTGGCGGCGTCAGTAGTTGGCAAGACGCCGGATTACGGAATGCACAGAAGAGAGAACAGGCAACCCAACGTTCTTGTGGAAGTTGGCAAGCCACTGGAGAACGAAGTCGAGTATGGCGCTTTGGGAGCGTACCTAGGCAAGAGCCTCGGAGACAGAATCCCCGCGATACAGGGCATTGACGGAGCGGAGGAGGATTGGCTGAAGCAGCTTGGCGCCGCGCTTGCAACAACTGGGATGGCGAACATGTTCTGCAAAACTGGCAGCCGCAAGGACAGGCAGCTTGAGAAGATAGCGGTCGAAGCCGCGGACATCAGCGGAACGGTTGAAAGCCTGTCCAGCGGGGCCAACGCTAAGCCGGATCTGGTCTTCATCGGGTGTCCGCATTGCTCGATGAGCGAGATTGAACGTGTTGCGGGGCTGGTCAAGGGAAGGAAGGTCAAGCCGGACACGGAGTTCTGGGTTTGCACTTCTCAGTGCGTGAAGCAGAAGGCCGGACCGTGCGTGGAGCAGATAGAAGCGTCCGGCGGTCACGTGCTTGAGGGCGTATGCACGGTGGTGTCGTGGATTGAGGTGCTGGGCATACGGACAATGGTGACAAACTCTGTAAAAACGGCCTACTACGCGCCGACGCTATGCAAAGCCGAAGCGACGCTTGCACCTCTCAGAGACTGTGTTGACGCGGCGCTTCAAGGATAAGGTTTATTCGAGCGAAGACATACTTTCATGAAGGTTCCGGGCGTCGACGCTCCGGTAGTATAGCCCGGTTAAGTATTCCGGCCTTTCGAGCCGGAGACCCGGGTCCGAATCCCGGCCGGAGCACCATTTTATTTGTCATAACCGCACTCTCTCGAAACATAACTGGAAAAGAAAACCTTGTCCGCAGGAACTAGATTGTCGTTCTTTAATGCAGATACAGAAAAAGATTCGACTTACTATTGCGTGAAAGTTCTACACATTTCTTATATATTTGTAGACATAAATTTGGAATGAACAACAAGGCGAGTGGTTATTGTGGACAAATCAACAGCTATGATTCTTTTGATAGAAGCTGCTGGGGGGTCTGTCGAAGGCAGAACAACTTTGCAGAAGTGGTTATATTTCACATCAGTCAAAGCGAAACTTGATTTCGGATTTGCTCCACACTTCTATGGACCTTACAGCGAAACAGTTTCAAGCGCCATTAGCAACTTGATCGCTTCTGATTTCATTTTTGAAATGGGTAGAATGACCCGCTACGAAAGAATCATATATACATATACGCTGACCGAAGACGGCAAGAACATCGCGAGAGATCTGAAAGGAACCAATAAAGAACTCTACAGCAAGATAAAGGAAGTCGTAGACACATGCACGGAGGTAGTAGGGAACAATATAAACACACTATCATCAGCTGCAAAAGTCTATTATCTGCTGCAGAAACAAGGTAAGCAAATTACGTATGAAGAAATAAAAAGAATGGGGAAAAACCTTGGATGGCAACTCTCTGAAACCGAAATCGATTCTGCTGCTAAGCTACTCTCGGCGTTGAAACTTGCAAGAAAAGAAGACTAAAGAAACGAAATTCCCTGTAAGAGATCCCTTATACGGATTCGTAGAAATTACTCGCCAAGAAAGACAGCTGCTAAACACGAAAGCGCTGCAGCGATTAACACGAATAAAGCAACTAGGTCACACGTACATTGTCTACCCAAGCGCTGTGTATACCCGATTCGAGCATTCTCTCGGCACAATGCACGTAGCTGGCAGAATCGGGGAGCAGGTTGGACTCTCTCCAAAAGAGATCAAAGTAGTCAGAATCGGAGGTTTGCTTCACGACATAGGTCACGGTCCATTTTCTCATGTGTTTGAACAAATCATGGATACGATAGCTGGTGAAAGCTTTCCGCACGCGAAGATTACAAGCCTAATTCTAGAGAACAATAAAGAAATAAGAAAAGCGCTCAAAGACTTATCAATAGACATATCGGAAGTTCTCAACTTCCAGAAAGAAGATGCTAAGTGTGAGATCCTTTCTGGACCGCTAGACGCAGACAGGCTGGACTATCTGAGACGCGATTCCTACCATATAGGAGTAGCTTATGGAGTCTTTGACTTCGAAAGAGTCATCCGCAATCTTTGCATCATCAATGATGGAGAAAGAGACTACATAGGCATCCATGAGAAAGGAGTGGACGCGATCGAAAGCTACAGAATGGCACGCCATAATATGCACACTCAGGTCTACGAACATCACACACGTTTGGTTGCAGAGGACATGTTCTTGCGTGCAGTCCGATGCGCTCTCGAAGAAGCTGTTCTGGATAGAGACTCTCTAAACCCGAAGGTAGACGTCAACAGATTCCTCAGCTATTACCTTACCCTGGATGACGGCTTTCTTCAATATCTTCTCTTAACTCAATCAAAACAAAAAGCGCGAAAGATAATCATCGCTCTCATGGAAAGGCGATTACTAAAACGGGCGTATTTCATTCCAATATCGGCAGAGGCAATTCCAGATTATACCCAACGCATGAAGTTTCAGAAAATGAAACAGGAACAAGTCGGAGAACTGGAAAGAGACATATCCTCAAAGGCAGGCCTTGAACCTGACGAGCTCATGCTCCACCTACAGAGCACTGAGATCAGACTATACGAGAACCTCAATGAACCGTCGGGCATAGAGGAAAAACCGATTCTTGTCAAATGCTACGATGGACTTATCAAGCACATAAGCGAGATATCGCCATTTACAGCCTCCCCCATGCGAAAGCGGCTTTATGTCTTCTGCCCAGAGAAAGAGACAAGAAGAGTCGCCAAAATCGCTGAGGACATAATCGGAGTGAAGAACCATTATACTCCCCGACAGAAATAAATGACAAAGTAGCCGAAATAGCACATGTCATACATAGAATCAGCACCGAAGATACTTCAAACTCGTCATTTTTATTACAGGCATAGTTCTTACTAGTAAAAACGTGTTCCGATCCCGGCCGGAGCACCATCACAATCAGGCTTGTTTCTGTCTTATTTTTATTAGAAAAGCTTGATCTGGGCACTTCTGAAAGTATGGTCAAAACCTCCTGACTGAAGAGGTGGAAGATCAATGAATTGAGAAATCATCCCGCGTCATAGCAGGCGCTTCCCAAGAGTAAAAAAGGAGAGTTTTGGTTCTACTCCACTAGCTTTTTTCTCAAGAATTCCCTTCGCTCTTTCCTGTCCAGTTTTTCGACCTCTGCCTTGTACTTCTCGCGGACCAGCTTCAGTTTGCAGTTGGCGTAGAGTGCGTCGTACACTGTACTTGCTTTCACAACGGTCTCATGATCATCTTTTGACACGATGCCAAGACCTGTCATGACAGCTTCCAACCCAGCCGCTTCAGAGGCCATTTCCATTTTGCCCGTATCTGCAGCTCGCACAATTCTTGCCAAGTCCAACACTGCAGGATCCGTGATCTTGTACTTCTCCACTATTGCATCGAAACTGCATTTGTCGCCATGATGCCCAAGCTCGACACCGGGCACGTCGTATGGTATTGGCTTCTCCTTTTTGACGGTTTCTTCGATTTTTTCATCGGGAACGAAGAGAAATTCGGCTTTCTGGTCTACAAATCGTTTTATCAACCATGGACATGCGGTTCTGTCCACGTGCACGTATAGCCTTGTAACCCACTTCATGCTTCTCACCAACATTATTTGGCTTTTAGGTCTTTGATGTGTTCCTAAAGCATGTTCTTACCAATAAAAACGTGTTTCCGATCCTTGCCGAAGCGCCGGCTCTTTCTGAAGCGATACATCTTCTCGTCTTGATGCCTGACAATCGTGCATCTACGAGTGCTTACCTCTTCAAACAGAATCGCAAGATTGACGCTTGCAATCCTAAACCTCATATATTTGCTACGCCTAACGCTTAGCCCACACTCCAAGGTGCCGCCCATGAGTGAACACGTACCTTCAAGCTACAAGAAACTCTTGCAAAAGATGGAAGACTTCATTGTGCTTCAGTCGGCAGAATCCATCATCGGCTGGGACATGCTGACCATGATGCCGCCAAAGGGCATCGAACTGCGCAGCAGACAACTGGCCCTGATCAGCCGGTTTGAACACAAGCTAAGCACGAACCCTGAGATAGGCTCGCTGCTCAAACAGGCCATGAAGCCTTCCGAGTACGAGAAACTCAATGACGTGCAGAAGCGTAACGTCTACCTCGTAAAGAAGCAGTACGACGAGCAGACGAAGCTGCCTGAAGAACTTGTTGCTGAAACTGCGAAGCAGCAGGCAATTGCCACCGACGTTTGGAAGAAGGCAAAAGCCGCCAAAGACTTTTCACTGTTCAAGCCGGAACTTGAAAAAGTCGTCGAGCTTCGGAAGAAAGCCGCCGACATACTGATGAAAGTCAAGGACACGGCCACGCCCTACGACGCTCTCGTCGATATTTTCGAGCCCAAAACAAGCTCAGTAACCATCACCCACGTCTTCGACGAACTCAGAGAAGGCCTAGTCAAACTGCTGAAAAAATGCACCACAAACCCAAAACAGCCCGACACAGACATCCTCTGGCGCGAAGTCCCAATAGACGCGCAACGCACTATTGCGAAGGCGCTTTCCGAATTTGTCGGCTACGACGTCACTTCGAAGAATTCCGGCGGCAGAGTTGACGAAACAGAACACCCGTTCACCACCGGCTACTATGATGACGTGCGCATAACCACGCACTATTACGAGGACGACTTCGCCGCCTCAATGTTCTCAGTGCTGCATGAGGCAGGGCACGCAATCTACGAGCAAAACCTCAGGAGAGAATGGATGTTCCAGCCCATCGGTACCGCATCATCAAGCGGCATCCACGAATCACAATCACGCATGGTGGAAAACATCATCGGACGCTCACCAGAATTCTGGACATACTTCTTCCCCAAAATGAAGAAAATCGCGGGCGCACCGCTCTCCGACCTGAAACAGGACGACTTTGTCCACGCCATCAACAAAGTTCAGCCCTCCAAGATACGCATCGAATCAGACGAAGTAACGTACAGCCTTCACATAATCATCAGGTTCAACCTTGAACGCGACCTGTTCGCAGGCAGAATCTCGGTCAAAGAGCTGCCAGACGTGTGGAACCAAAGCTACAGCGACTACTTGGGAGTGAAAATCGAAAACGACTCTGAAGGTTTAATGCAGGACACGCATTGGGCAAGCGGGGGTTTCGGATACTTCCCCAGCTACGCGCTTGGCAACATCTACGACGGACAAATACTCGACACCATGGGAAAAACGCTGCCCGACTGGCGCCGCCAACTCAGCACTGGCAACTTCGGCGACATCAAACAATGGCTCGCCAGAAACGTGCACAGCTACGGAAACATGTACGACCCCTCTGACCTCATAAAGAAGATCACGGGCGAAAAACTGAACGTCAAACCCTACCTCAACTACCTGGAAACGAAGTACTCCATGCTCTACGACTTCTGATCTGCCCTTCTCCTTGCCAAATAAACGCGTAGTCTCAACGCAATGTACACCAGAACCCCGCCCACCACCAAGCAGACTCCAAGCCAGCCGACAAGGGCATTATAATAGTTGGCGCCAACCAAGAACAAAATCACACCCAATATTGACGCCAGCGCGCAGACAAGTCCCCGCCACGACACCTGAACCGCCATCCAACATGAACTCAAACCATACACTAGCCAAGAGTATATAGACTTAGCGATTCTGCGACACATGAACCAAGGTCTCTTGTCTGCAAGCAAGAACGAGGATGCGACCAAACACAAAACCCCCTCACAGTCACGGCACTGAAAACCGACACTTGACGCTGAAGAGACGGCTTTCAGCCTTTCCTTTGCCAGCACTCCGACAATCTTATATACAACGTGCACGGATAAACTGCAGATGTGGAAGCGAATGTCGGAACACAACCTGAAAAAGCCGGAGAGCAAAGAGGAATTCGTCAATATGCTTACGGAAGCCTGTAAGAAGGCTGTCGGAGACCGCGGCCCCCCAGAGGCAAAACCGACAAAACCTACAATATCTGGGATCGCGGAGATTCTTGGCATTCACAGAGACACGCTATACACATGGCTGAAGGAGTTCAACGTCGACTTTAAGGATGTTTCAGGAGGCATGGCGACAGCCAGCATGCCGGGATCTGTCGGAGATACGGGCAGAGTCTACCTGATTGGAGAGGCACTTGTCGGAGAGGGAAATGAAGTCGCACATATCGACCTTCTTATAGGCGACAAGTATGGACCAGTCGGCGAAGCGTTTGCTTCGGGGTTGTCGAATCTTTCACATGGACACACTCCGCTGTTGGCGGTCATAAGGCCTAACCTGCCGCCCAAGCCCCACACGCTGCTGGTTCCAAAAGTCACCGTCAGGAACCTTGAGGAGGCGGGAAAGATTTTCGGCCCAGCCCAAGCCGCCGTGGCCAAAGCAGTCGCCGACTGCGTTGAGGAGGGAGTAATCCCGAAGGACAAGATTGACGATTGGGTCATCATCTGCAGCGTCTTCATACATCCGCAGGCGACCGACTTCCGCAAGATCTACCACTACAACTACGGCGCCACAAAAATGGCCATCAGGCGAGCCCTAGCCAAGTATCCGTCTCTGGAGAAGATCTTATACGACAAAGACAGGGCGAAACATCCTGTAATGGGCTTCAAGGTGCCTCGGCTCTGGAGGCCACCATACCTGCAGATATCACTCGACGCGCCTGAGCTTGAACGATCCAAGAAGATCATTGAGCAACTGCCCGGAAGCGACCGGATAATACTGGAAGTGGGAACGCCGCTGATCAAAAGATACGGCACAAAAGTCATCAACGATCTCAGACAGGTGGCAAAGGACATGTTCTTCGTGGCTGATCTGAAAACACTGGACGTCGGAAAGGTCGAGGTTGACCTCGCATACGACGAGACGGCAGACGCTGTCGTCGCGTCAGGACTCGCGCCAGCCGAGACTCTGGACGCCTTCGTCCACGAAGCAAGAAGACTCAGCACCTACTCCGCAGTCGACATGCTGAACGTCGAAGACCCAGTCGAGAAGCTCAAGTCGCTGAAAGAGTTCCCAGACATTGTCGTTATACACCGCGGCATAGACCAAGAGACTGGAAGAACCATCGGGCTGGAACTGATTGCGGAAATGCGGCAGACGTTCAAAGACAAGAAATTCCTCGTCGCAGTGGCCGGTGGAATAGTGCCCGAAACAGCGAAAGAAGCCCTGCAGAAAGGCGCAGACATCATAATCGTCGGAAGATACGTCACCCAGTCAAAGGACATCGAACACGCGGTGAGAGATTTCCTCGAGGCAACGCCGCAAATGCGCGAGGACGTGGACCTGTTCAGAGTGCACGTGGAATAGGCTTACCAGCCGCTTCTTTTTCTATGCGAACATCTTGAAAGCCACAAGCGACAAGAAAAAGACTACTCCGGACAGGGCAAAGACCTGTGGAAAGCCAAGTGTCTGCGCGACGAGAGGGCCAATGAAGGAGCCGCATGCGCCGCCGACGCCCACGAGAACGTTGAACAGGCCCGACTTGCCAGCGGGCACAAGTTCCATGGAGAGAGACAGAGTCCGAACCAGAAAGAGGGCGTAGACGAACCCCATTGCCACCAAGACTGTCGTGGCCAGGGAAACACTGTAGGCCCGGAAGTTCAGAGCCGCAATCAGCAGAAAAGCAAGAGTGCCACGAAGAGCGATGACTTTTCCGATGCCCGCCGTCCTTGACGAACCAGTGAATCTCCTTGCTGAAAGCAAATAGCCTGCAACACCGCCGGCCGAGTTCAGGACGAAGATGGCGAACACAAATCCTTGAGGGAGAGAGGCATTCTGAACTATGCTGGAAATGAAAATGGGCATTGGAGTGAAGAGTATGCTCGTGGCCAAGGAGAAAAGTATGAGGCCGCAGCAGAAGGCAGAGACGTTCTCGCGTTTCAATCTCATGTCTACCGACAGGCCGTCCAGAAGTTTGGAAGCAAGTGAGATGCCACGGTGCGTGAAGTCAAGAGTCCTTTCGATACCGACGAGTCCTCTCTCGAAGACGATCAGCGGGTCGGCGACGAGGAAAATGGAGACTCCAAACGCCAGAAGATTCAGCACGCTGCAAATTGCCAGCGTGTCGACGGCGCCGACCCCCCACATTGTTGCGAAGAAGCCCAGAAGCAGGCCGATCAGCCAGCCGCTCTCGGTGAATCCTTCGTAGAAGGCAAAGGTCTTTTCCCATTCTTCACGGGAGTACAGCTCGGATATGAGCACGTTTTTCGGTGCCTCGTGGGCCACGTGAAATATTGACATGACGACGTAGACTGCCATGAGCAGTGGCACATCACGCGTGAACGTCAAAAGATACAGGCAGAGTGTCGAGGACAAAAACGAAAGAAGTATGTAGCGTTTGTATCGTCTTGTTTTGTCACAGATGTATCCCCAGAAAAACGATGCCGGAATCGAAAGAAGCCAAGCGACCGCGGTAAGTATGCCTACGTGAACGAGCGAACCGCCAACCGCTATTATGTAGAGTGGCAGAAATATGGACAGTAGCCCGAACGCCATTTCGTGAAAGAAGAAGCCCAGCCGCCACATAGCCAGAAGACCACCGAAAGGTCGAATTAAAACCTTTACTTCTTTCCTCGAATGATCTATTCTGGTCACGCTTATGCCCTGACAAATCCTTAATAGAGAATCGCCACTCAAACCGACAAATCTCTAGCAGTTTAGAGATTCGACAGTCAAACCGCCTTGTCTATTCAAACCGTCAAAATTCAACGTGAAGACCGACACTTACAAGGAATGTGTCGAAAGTGTAGAACAGAAAAACGCTTTAGGAACTTGAAATAGGGGAGAGATTTCAGACATATTGTTTACAGGTGTTGCAATAATACTTTTTCTCATGCAAGACATAGGCTAATTGTCCGTTACAATGTGGGCATTTTGGTCTTGTAGCACGGACCATAGCACAAGCTATGCGAGCAATTGAAGATACGGCAGACAAGCCAATTCCGATTTTTCCATGACAGATTTCTTTGTCTTCGTCATACCAACGTCCATAATTTATTCTATGTTCTGCTGTAAGCCCGACTCCAAGGACAATCCCACCTTCTGAGATTTTTTCCACCCACCACAACGGGTCTTCCTTGTCTTTTCCGCTCATAATTTTCCCTGAAACTATTATTGTTCTTTGATTCTATTACTCTCTTCGATTCAGCTATATGTTTTCCGCTTCTCTTTCAGTTGAGTGATTTTCTTGCATCTTTAAACCAATTCTCTAGAATCTGTGCAAGAAAAGCATCGAAATACTCATCTTTGTTAATTGCTTTCTGTTTTTCTCTCTTCGCAATTTCGGCAAGAAGGTCCAAAACTCCTTTTGTGATTTCGTCTGTTGACATCCCATTTCACCCCCTTTCTCGTTTATTCATGGCATATCACTTCAAAGTGTGTAGTTTTGACAGGAGTCCTTTTTTCAATTTATCTGTCTGCTCGTCTATGACACCTTCGATTTTGAAATTGGTGGTCAAAAACTGAGGAGCGAGTTTAACGGCATTCTCATGATCTATGCCTAGCCAATAGCATATACCATAGAATATTGCGTGATTGACGACTTCTGTATAGTTGTATTCTTGACCTACCAAGAGGAAAGCCCCTCTGACGATATTGATTATTTGGTCAAGTTTCTGGTCAATTGTTACTGTTCTTCTGCTCATATCTACACCTCTTCATTTTGATTCTTGGGCTAAGATGTGAAGAGAATCTCCTAATAAATCTTTCCCTAGATGTGTCCTGAGAACCGACCACCCTGTCCGTCAACTAGGGTCCCAGATTCACCAATTTACTATGCAACCATGGAGTCTAGCCTTCGATGGGTATGCCGTTATACAGACGTGTCGGGGGGGGTATTTGTGGTGCAACTTTTGCCTAGCTTTGACGCTTGGGTTAACAAAAACTGTTGTCTCCTGATACAGAGTTTACGGTTTGACTGCAATATCTCCATTTGCAGATAAGTCGGTAAGACCAGCAATTCTTAATAGAGAGGAGTTCAGCTTTCATAACACCATCGGAGCGTCTTCGAAGAATGGCCAAGTTCAAAGTGGTAGTTTCAGATCCTGAAGAAGGCACGTCGAAAGTCGTCGAACTCGAGGGAACCCGTGCCGCTCCGCTCGTTGGAAGGAAAATAGGTGAAACAGTCGATGGGTCGATGTTCGACCTACCCGGACACAAAGTGCAGATAAGGGGCGGCTCAGACAAGGATGGGTTCCCAATGAAACTGAATGTTCACGGTGGCGTGCGCCGAAAAATAATTTTGAGCGGTGGAGTGGGCTTCCACCCGAAAGATGACGGAATGAGAAGGCGCAAGACCGTCCGCGGCGACGTGATAACTGAAGAGATTGTTCAGGTAAACGCGAAAATAGTCGAGAAACCGAAACAGGCTAAGGAAGGCAAGAAGGCAAAGGAAAAGAAGGAACAGAAGGAAACAGTCGCTGAAGAAGAGGGCAAGAAGGAAAGCCCGCCTGAGACCAGCACGTAACGTATGGACCAATCTGGTTTTCTGTTCCTGTCAGATGGTGGCTTCGAGTTCTCAATCCTGTATCTCCTCTGACGCAATATTGCCCTTTGAGATTGATCTCCGAAACTTAAATAGATGCGACAAACAAACAACTAGGAATGATAAAAGAGGAACTTGGGTTTGTCTGAGTCAACCGACAAAACAGAGACACCTAAAACTGGCAACGTGATGCCACGTCAGCCAGAAATCAACGTTGGCACGATGGGACACGTCGACCACGGCAAAACCACGCTGGTCCAAGCACTGACCGGAGTCTGGGCCTCAAGACACAGCGAAGAGTTGAAGAGAGGCATAACCATCAAACTTGGATACGCCGACATGCCGATCTACAAGTGTCCAGCATGTGAGCCACCCGGCAACTACTCGGTGACGCCAACGTGCCCACGGTGCAGCTCCAAGGGAATCTTCGTCCGAGCCGTCAGCTTCGTCGATGCCCCCGGACACGAGGCTCTAATGGCGACTATGCTTTCAGGAGCCGCAATAATGGACGGGGCGATACTGGTCATAGCGGCAGACGAACCATGCCCGCAACCGCAGACAAGGGAGCATTTGGCCGCAGCAGACGTCATCGGCATAAGAAACATTGTAGTTGCACAGAACAAGATTGACATAGTTGACGAGAAGAGAGCTCGCCAAAGCTACATGGAAATCAAGAACTTCGTCAAGGGGACAGTGGCCGATGATGCCCCCATAATCCCCGTCTCGGCGCAGCACGGAACGAACGTTGACGTCCTCTTGCAGGCCATCGAAGAGTTGATGCCTACTCCTAAGCGGGATGAGACAAAGCCTCCATTCATGTATGTTGTCCGCTCCTTCGACGTGAACAAGCCCGGCACCACGATCGACGAACTGAAAGGCGGGATCGTCGGAGGCACCATCGTTCAGGGCAAACTCGCGGTCGGAGACGAACTGGAGATTCGGCCAGGAATGCCGATGGAGGGACGGAACGCGTACAACCCGCTCGTCAGTGAAATCGTGAGCCTGCAGGCAGGAGGAAGAAACGTCACTGAGGCGCACTGCGGCGGACTGGTCGGCGTTGGGACCCTGCTGGACCCGTCCTATTCAAAGGCAGATGGGTTGACTGGGAACGTCGCCGGAAGCGTTGGAACGTTGCCTCAGACGCTTTCCGAATTGACGCTGGAAATACAGATTTTGGACAGGGCCGTCGGCACCAAGGAGCTGCTGAAAATCGAACAGGTCACCATGAACGAGAGCCTGCTTCTGCATGTCGGCGCGGCGATAACCGTCGGAACAGTGGCATCGGTTCGGAAGGACACGGTGCTGATCAAGCTTACGCGTCCCGTTTGCGCCCAGCAAGGGTCTAGAGTCGCCATCAGCAGAAAGATCGCCGGAAGATGGAGACTCATAGGCTACGGAATGATACGGTAGATGAGCCAACACGCACGGTCTCCGAGAAGAGCAGTCATCATCGTTGACGCAAACGCCCTTTTTGTTCCTCTCCAGTTCAAGATTGACATCTTCGAAGAGCTGAGGGCCCTGATGAACGGTAACTTCGAGCTGGTGCTGCTGACGCCTGTCCGACGGGAACTTGAGAGACTGGCGGCTGAAGGCTCGCCCAAAATGCGGAAAAGCGCTTCGTACGCCCTGAAAATTGCTGAGAAGATCACCCACGTCGAGGCTGACAGTGCCAACGCTTCTCCAGACGACGTGATCCTTAAGGTGGCAGCGGAGCAGGGCTGGCTGGTTTTCACTAATGACAGGCAACTCCGGAAGAGGCTAAGAGATATAAATGTGCCAGTAATCTATGTGAGGCAAAAGTCATACTTAGCAATTGACGGGAGATCGTAGTCCTTGTTCAAACTTGTGACCCTCGAAGACACCATCAGGATTCCACCTGAAACCTTCGGCAACCCTCTCGAGGCAGTTGGACATCAGCAGGTCAAATCGAAGTATGAAGGTGTCGTCGACGAAGAGTTGGGCTACGTCATCGCCGTGACCGATGTCAAAGTGAACCCCATCGGAAAAATCATCCCGGGCGACGGCGCCACCTATCACAAGGTGAATTTCTCCCTGCTCACCTTCTATCCGCAGATCCAAGAAGTCGTTGAAGGCGAAGTCGTTGAGATCGCCGATTTCGGCGCCTTTGTGCGCATAGGACCAATTGACGCTTTGCTTCACGTTTCACAGCTCTTGGATGACTTCATTTCCTACGATGAAAAGCAGGGAGTGCTGCTAGGAAAGGAGACAAAGCGCAAGTTGACGACCGGAGACCAGGTTCGCGTCCGCATAACTGCGGTCTCGCTGGGAAGAGCCGGAAGCTCTGGAAAAATCGGCGTCACAGCCCGCCAGCCGTTCTTGGGCAAGCTGGAATGGATTGAACACGACTTGCAACGGTTGAGGGAACAGGCGGCAAGAAAACCCACGGAGAAACCTGAGCCCGTGCAGAAAAAGGGTGAAGCGCGATGAGTGAACGAGCATGCACTGAATGCCACTTCTTGACCAGAGAGAACGTCTGCCCAAAATGCAGGTCATCGAGCCTCAGTGACGACGTCACAGGACTCGTCATTATTCTAGACCCTTCAGGTTCCGCCATTGCTAAGGCCATGAAGATAAAGGAGAAAGGCCGGTACGCTCTGAGAGTCAGATAGCAAAAACCTTCGCTTCCTTTTCTGTCAGCTATTCGCGAGTTGCTCCGCATTTTCATAACAACAGGAACAAATACGTAGTCTCTATGCTGTTTGTCGAGACGTGCAGCATGAACGGCTTCGCGCCACAATATCCATAGAAAGTGCCACAAGAAGTGTTGGCCGTCCTACCACGTCTTGCAGCGTACAGAAGGACACTCCAGAAAGAAAAGCACGAGACGCAGGTTCAAGGAGAGACGCGTCTGGGAAACACCTTTTAGATTGCGACCCACCCTTCTCAACCAAGCAGCTGAGTTGATCAGATGGCCACGTTGTATGCTCTCACGCCTGAACTGCGTGTGAAACTCAAACAGCCCCTTGGCACACTGATCAGAGGCTCGTTTGATGGGACGATGAAACAGCTCAACGAGATTTTGGAGAAGGAGATGCCCTTGCGCATAATATCTGTCGGTGACACAGTCACTCGAAACCTCACCAAGAACCATGTCGCCGTTCAGCTGGCGATAGTTGACAACCGTTGCATGAGAAGAAGAGTTGAGCCGGTGGAGTTCAAGGCTGAGAGAACGATGCAAGTTAGAAACCCGGCGGCCGCAATATCTGAAGAAGCTTCGAAGGCAATCCAAGACGCGTTGATTGATGGACGGAGCTGCAAAATCCTCGTCGAAGGCGAGGAGGACTTGCTGACGCTTGTGGCAATCCGCTACGCGCCTGATAACTCGCTTGTGGTCTACGGGCAGCCGTACGAGGGAATAGTCGTCGTCAGAGTCACGTCTGCCAAGAAAGCGGAAGTTGAGAGAATCCTCGCCGCCATGCAGCTTAGCTCGAAAGACTAAATAGGAAGAGACCATATCAAGTCACCACCACATGCGAGGAACATGCATGGAAATCAGAGTTGTCTCGGAAAAAGTGAACACGCTGCTGAAGCGAAGAGAAGTAGAGTTCGTGGTGGAACACGAGAACGTGGGCAGCACACCGCCTCGGCTGGAGGTCAGAAAGGCAATAGCCGCTATGCTCAAGACGGACGTTGACAGAGTTTTCATCAAACGATTTACGACGAGAACAGGCACGCGTGCTGCGCTGGGAATGGCAAACGTCTACGACTCGTTGGAGCAGGCCAAACGCACCGAACCCGATTATACGGTCAAGAGAAACATTCCTCCCGAGAAGCCAAAGGAAGAGGAGAAGGCACAGTAAATGTCCAAGAAAGCTGAGCCGGCAAAGAAAGCTGAAGAAGCCCCGAAAGTAGCTCCTCCAGAGGAGAAGGCGGCAAAACCCGCAAAAGTTGAGAAGCAGAAGCCAGAGAAAAAGAAGAAACAGGAAAAGGGAGTCTACAAGCTGTATAAGACCGAAAGCGACAAGATCACGCGTCTGCGCCCGATCTGTGAACGTTGCGGTTCGGGGTATTTCATGGCGGATCATGGAAACAGGTACACGTGCGGTCACTGTGGGTTCACGAGGTACAAGCCCGCGAAGGAATGAGCAGCTTTAAATCGTCCAGTGCACAAGCATTTTTTCGATGATGAAGATGATTAGGGTCAACGTTTCCGTTCACAGTGTCTCGGCTGAACGTTTCCTAGACTTCAGGAAGCCTGTTCCGCCCATACAAATAAACACGAACCTCAATCTGACGGGTATGGAGAGAAAGCCAGATGATTCGCTGGAAGTGCCTTTTGTGCTCACGATCAACTACAACCCGTCGGTTGCTCAGATAAGCCTCAAGGGAAGGGCATACGTCATCGGTGACAAGGCTGAGATTGAAGGAATCTACAAAGACTTCGAGGAGAAGAAGCCGCCGCCACCCGTCATAGTGCAGTCTGTGTCCAACGTCGCGTTCGTTGAGTCGGTGCTGATTTCCAGAACTCTCAGTGTTCCGCCGCCGATTCCGCTGCCTCAAATACAGGAGTCCAAGCCTGCGGAGAGAAAAGCGTCTAACAGAGATTACACGACGTAGAAAGAGGCTGGCAAGGGCCCATGCTACTTGAGCGGCACGTACATGGAGGAACGTGATGCCCCGATGCCGGGCGTGCCGTGCTTCACGGGCCTGTTCGTGATCGCAAACTCGCCCAAGTAATGCCCGATCATCTCCGGCTTTATCTCGACCGCGACAAAGTCCTTGCCATTGTGCACCTGAATCGTCTTGCCGACCATTTCGGGCAGAATAATCATTTCCCGGACATGCGTCTTCACGGTCGGAGCCTGTTGTGTGGTCTGACGTATTTTCTCCAGCAATATCCTCTGCTCTGGCTGCAAGCCTCGGCGAAGGCTCCTCCTCTGCCGTGCCGGAAGCAGATTGATGAACTCGTCCATGGACATGCTCTGCAGCTGATTCAGAGTGAAACCGCGATACGCGAATTCTTTCGGCATGTTCTCACACCACCAGAACGCATCATCCACTATAAGCCTTGCGCTATACGGCTTGCGCGGGCGCTCTTGCCTTTCCTGCCGGTTCCCCTGGCGGCGATGAGCCCGACTTTCTGTCCAGGCGGCGCACCGTGTGAGGTCGTGGTGCCTTTCCGGGCGCTTCTCTTGCTGCTACCGTAAGGGTGAACCGCAGCAACCATTGCCCTTCCGCGCGTTCTCGGATACTTGCGTCCGCGTGCCCGCATCAGGTGGAATTTCGACCCTGCCTTGAGAAAAGGCTTGTCTGTTCTTCCCGCCGCCGCGACAACACCTATGGTGGCACGGCAGTGGTCAGCCACGTACCGGCTTTTGCCGGACGGAAGTTTAATGATCGTGCCTTCAGGAGTGTGCGACACCACCGTGGCATAAGACCCTGAGGACTTTGAGAGCTTGCCGCCGTCTTCGGGGCGCAGTTCGATGTTGCAGATCATCGTGCCTTCAGGGATTTTGCCGATCGGAAGGATGTTGCCCACTTCTACGGGTGCTTTTCCGCCTATCTGGATTTGTTGACCTATGTGAACTCCTTCAGGGACGATGGTGTAGCAGGTTTCGCCATTACCAAGCCTCACGAGTCCCAGAGGAGTCCCCCTTCCCGGGTCATGAACAAGTTCCTTGATCACTCCATCCGCCACTGTTTCATAGCTGTCTTTTGCCTTTATCGTCAGTGGGTATCGGGCAGGCGCCACTCTCTTGTGGGTCGAAGCCCTGAACGTTGAGGCTCCACGCCCACGTCTTTGTACGCGAATTCTCTTTCCCATCAGTCAGTCCTCCATGAAGCTTACAGAATTCCGAGTCTGATCGCCACGTCAGCGGCTTTGTATTCCGGCCGAAGCTTGACAAAAGCCTTCTTCTCCCCCTGCGGGGTGATCAGGACATTGACGCTTTCAACCTCAACCTCGTAAAGCTCCTCGACAGCCCTTTTCACATCGGTCTTGTCAGCTTTCAGGTTGACTACGAAGACAAGCTTGTTCTCCTTCTCAACCATGATGCTTGCCGACTCGGTCATGAGCGGGTAGAAGATGACATCGTACGGCTCCATTACTGCTCCTCCTCTCCATGATGCATTTTGCCCAGCTCTTCGATGGCGCCGCTCGTCCATATCGTGAGTCTGCCGGCATGAGTTCCCGGAGCCAGCATCTCCACGTTCAGTTCTGCAACGGTGGCGACTTGAACACCTGGGATGTTTCTCGCTGCCTCCGCTATCCCCCTGTTTTCAGCGACAACTATCAGCGGCCCGACTGCCTGCTTCATCTTCCTTCCCCTGCTTTTGCCTCTTCCAGCACGCACCTTTCTGCTCTCTCTCACCCGGAAAATCTCCGAAAGAACGCCCACTTTGGTCAGGGCTTCCTCAACGTCCTTTGTGCTCTTCAAGGCCGCATACTCGTCGCTCACCACCAAAGGGATCTGGGGAACATCCTCGATGCTGTGCCCCCGTCTGGCCACTATCTCCTTGGAGGCGGTTGCTGCTATGGCAGAAAAGAGAGCCAAACGCTTCTCTTTCTTCGGGATTCTCTTGACAATTATCTTTTCAGATGTGGGTGGATGTCCCTCTCTGCCGCCGACTGTTCCCGGCGCAAACGCTGCCCTTCCTCCTCCACTTTTGATTCTGGGAATACGTGCTATCCCCAGGCCTGTTCCGCGAGATTCTGCGGAGGTTCTCTTTCCGGCCATCGGGTCTCTGCCTTGTGGCTGCAGACGGCCCGATTGTATCGATAGGACGGCTCGTTTTATGACATCCGGCCTGAGCGGCGTCATGAAAACTGGGGGCAACTCTATTTTCCCCGCTTGTTTTCCGTCCAAGTTGAGGATTTTAGCTGTCTTCTTGACCACTAGCAGTCACCATCTACCTTCCTTGGGGCGATTCTAGAGAAATGTGAGTAACTTGTGGAGGCTCTTCAGCCACGCCTCTGGGTGGTCTTGCTGGCACTCGCAGCCGAACGGGGCGCTTTTCGGTTCCTGCAACGCTTCCAGCCAGCAGCAGGTAAGGCCCGCGCACAATTCCATAGCGGATGAAGCCTCCTTTCGGGGTTACTTCTTTTCCGTCTTTGCCCATTTTGAGTATGCGCTTGTTGTATTCTGTTCTCTGTTGGTAGCCCATTTGCCCTGCTCGGGGTACGCTGTACATTACGTGATGAGGATTCCACGGCCCCAGCGTGGCTACGCCCCGCTTCGTTTTTCTGCCCTTGGCCTGAAGTATCGTGACCCCGTAGCGTTTTACGGGTCCTTGGAAGCCTTTTCCCGTCGAAACGGAGGCAACGTCCACGTGCTGTCCTTCTTTGAAGATTTCCTCAACGGTCACAGCTTTCCCGAGAAGCGTTTTGGCATATTCAAACTGCTGCTGGACAGTTCCTCCTCCTATCTCGATCTCGGACATCTCAGGCTTTTTTCGCGGCACGCTGGCTTGTCGCGGCTGGGTGATAGCAACTACGCGGACTTTTGCCGTTGACGGCAGACTCGCCTCTGCCTTTTTGAGCGCGTCTTCCGTTTTGAAGTCCTCGGGAAGAGTGTATACCCGTTCCAAGTCGCCTGGAGGATCCTTCGTCCACACCTCCGTGAGGCTGCGCATGCCTTGAGAATCCGCGGCGTAAAGTCTCAGGGCACAGACGAGCATTGGAGGCGCTTCTACCACTGTTGCTGAGGTGATGATTTCTTTCCCGAAGTCCGGTGAGCGCTTTCTGTCTTCTATCGCGGACACGTGCGTTGTTCCCGCCTTGTAACCCGTGAAGCCTAGCATTCTAGGCGCGCCGGCCCGTATTCTGGGCCAGAATCTTATCCGAGCCAACTGGTGGTCGGACCGTTTCCTCGGCAAGTAGGCAAGTGAACCGTGTCTCGGAGCGTGAGTTTTTCTGTGTCCCAATGTTTTCCCGCTTCGTGTCTTCTAGACATGAGAAGAATAGGTTATAAACGTTGCCGTCGGCCATTGTTCATGCAGAACAGACGTTAAACAGGCTCTTTTGGCGATTTTCTGCGCCAATAGGCTAGACCCCCCTCTAGGTTTTCAGTAGACAACAAGACTTGCACAGAACACTTTCACGCGTCTGCGAATTGCCGCGGCAAGCATTAAATTCGTCTGTCCGCAATGATATGGTCGGTAACCACAATGTCGTCCATAGTCGCCAGAGTTGCAGATGCGTTGCATTCTTCCGGCTGTCTAAAGTTTGGGGCATTCCGCATAAAATCCGGCGCTTCGAGCCCGTACTACATCGACTTGGCATGCATTCTCTCGTCTCCCCGGGGACTTTGCACCGTCGCCGACTTGGCGGCGCAAGAAGTGGAAAAGATCCGAGAAGCCTCGGTGGTAGACAAACTAGCCTCGATAGAACTCAAAGGAGCCCTCCTCCTCCCGAGCATCGCGTGCAAGACCAACTTGCCCTGCATCATCGTGCGAAAGGAGGAAAAGTCCTACGGAGCTGTCGGTAGGATTGCTGGAGCGGATGTGAAGAAGGGCGACAGGATACTGTTCTTTGACGACGTAATCAGCGAGGGGTTGTCCAAACTGGAGGGCATTAAACCGCTGGAACAGCTTGGAGCTCATGTTGACCACCTGCTGGTCGTGGTTGATAGAGAACAGGGTGGCACGGATAGGCTTGAGAACCTTGGATACAAGGTTCATTGCCTCGCCAAAATCTCGGAACTGGTGGCATCTCTCCTCGGGTCGGGCAAGATCACGAAGGAACAGGCGGACGCCGTAACAGACTACATTAGGAAATGAAACAGTCGTTGTCCTTCCATGAGGCTGTGGGAGCACGGATACGACAGCGGCATGTCAGTGTGGGACCCTGTCGCCTCGTACCATGTATGAATCATTTGTCGTAGAAGCGGCTGAGAATGGCCTCCAGCACTTTTTGTGCGCATTCTTTTGGCTGACATTCTGTTGTGTCCAGTGTCAATTCTGGCTTGAGAGGCGGCTCATAGGGTTGTCCCATTCCGGGAACTGCTGAGGCTTTGCCTTCCAGGGCTTTGGCGTAGATTCTCCTCGGAGCATTGAAGGCTTTGCCTCGCCTCTTTTCCCGGTCCACGCACACCGCTAGAGGACATTTCAGGTAGACTTCCAGAAAGCGTTGAATTCCCTTCCTTGCACTGTCGCGGTAGCGCCTGAGGTTGCCCGTTGCGTCGATGACGAGGTTGACGCCGTTTTCCGTCAGCAGCTCGGCCGCGTAGACAAGTGTCGCGTAGACGACGTCGCGTTCGTCAAGCGAGTAGGAAGGCTTGGGTGTCAGAACCCTTCGCAGAGCATCAGAAGACAAGACTTGAGCGGTGATATCCTTTTCATCGAGAAGGTTCATCAATGCTTCAGATATGACAGATTTACCGCTTCCGGGAAGCCCGGTTATCCACACGCACCATCCGGTATGCAAGCAGATGCAAGCCGCCTCTTCTTCACTGGAAGAGGATAAGGTTTGCTGACTGATAAAAGTTGACAGTCGGCTGTTGCCCCCTATAGTCAGCCCGAAGCATGGTGTAAGAATACATCAATCACTGAGCAAAGCGTTGTTGTCAAATAGGCCGGAGTAGAATCTGTTGAGTCTTCTCTAATCGTCCGTGCAGCATTCTCCCGACCACTCAGGCAGACACGAGAGAAAGCAGCCTTGCTGCGACACCACTAGCAAAAAGGGCTAAACTCGTCTGGGCGAGCGCTGAGTAGAGGCGCCCATACAAGGGATTCCACCGCACGCAGGTGATCCTATATATCGCCCGGTACCTATCAGGCGCAGCGGAAAGCGGTTCGAAATCGACGAACTGAAACAGCGCCACGGCCAGCGTTATGCTCACGATTGCCAAGCTTATCATCACCGTGCCTATGCCTGCCAGCGAACGCAGTTTCGCCAAAAACAGTCCCAGCTTTGTCAGCATCCCAAAAGTGATGAATGTGAGACCTAAGAAAAGGGCAGTTGCCGAGTACCACGAGCCCAAGCTTGTCTTCAACAGCGCCCCTGTGATGGCCAAGGGGATTCCTAGCACAAGCAACAGCATGTCTATGTGGTCACGAAGAATGTGCAGAGTGCCGTCCGAGTTTCGCACACTACCACTCTCCTGCAAGTATATTACTGTACAAGCGGAAATATAAATGGTTGCGGCAATTTGTGGGCAGTTGTTTCGGGTCTAGCTACGGATTCTCCGTGAGCAGGCCACCGTGTCTTTGCTTAACGTGTCATTTTCATACCATTTGAGTATCTCGCTCATGGCGGCTTCGGAGTATCCCATTTGTCTGAGAAGGCGCTTCAGGTCGCGATTGGATTCGGTACCCACATCTGACACCACATAGAGGAAATGGCAACAGAAGCTATTTACCCTTTGGTCCTCTCGCGGACACATCTGCTTTGTGTCCGTCTCAAGTGCTATTTCAGATATTTCTCAACGTCCTCAAATTCAAATTTCTTGCTCTGCAGTACTCTGTGGGCGAAGCGGAAAATCTTCTGTCGGACAGACGGGGTTAGCATGGGATACCACAACGGCGAAGCTATCACTAGGCTCCGCCACGCGTAGAAGATCGGCACCACGCTGAGAATCTCTTCGTCGGCAGTCTTGTCGTAGTAGTTTCTCCAGAACAGCAGGAACAGCTTCATGAACGGAGACTGTATTTCACCGGGCATCTGCATCGAATAGAAGAGGTAGTTGATCGTCATCGCGGAGACATCGTCTGCAGGCTCACCCCATTCGCCTCTGCTCCGATCGAGAACCGTGAAGTCCAGATCCTTTCTGAACATCACGTTCCATGGGTGGAAGTCTCCATGAACCTGAGAGAGACGGCCGGTCATCCTTTTCAACTTCCAGCGCCATTCAGCACATGTCTTCTCAAAATCGACGAAGAACTTCACGTTGACGTAGCCCAAATTTTCTGGGTAACTGTCCGTCAGGCCGAAAATTCCTTCGCTGTGGCCGACCAATTCGCGAATCCGCCGCTTGTAGAGTTCGGGAGCATCCTTCTTCACTTTGTGAATCTGCACCAGATAATCAGACAATGCTAGACAGCGTTCTTCGTCCACGTCAGCCATTTGGCCATTGTCTCTTATGCGGTCAAGATCATCGTGGTAGAGGTGCCCGTCGACAAACTCTGTCAGAAGGAAAAATTCGCAGCAGTCTCCCACCGATTTCAGAGTTTCGCAGTCAGTCGCGAATGAACCCACGTCGACCGAGCGAACGTGCCTAGGCAACTTGTTGAAAGTCGAATGTTGCCACAACAGAACTGCGGCTCTGTCCGAAAAGTGGTCATGGCCAAAACCCTCCGTCCGCATAGTTTCAAGCACCACGCGTTTCATCTCGCCTCCCACTTCGAACTCGACGAAGTAGGGCACACCGTAGCCGAAGCCCTTCAGATCAGCCAATCCTTCCCCCGTACACATGGGCTCGACTCGCGCAACCTTCACGGCTCCCCCATACACGCTTGTGAGATACTCCTCGATTCGCTTGACCTTCAACTGCAGCAAACTGTTCCACCCAAAAGGAAAAAGGTGTCATCCACGAGTTAAAAATATGTCGATAACTACATCACAGTGTTCAGGAGAAGGACCGAGACTATGAACCTCCTCATCACGGACGGAACCGTACTAACCATGCACAACGGAAAGATAATCAAGGAAGGCGCGGTCGCAGTAGAAGGACAGAAGATAGCGGCCGTCGGGAGGACTCAAGAGCTAAGAAGCAGGTACGGAAGAGGATACGAGAGAATACCTGCAAAGGGCAAACTCGTCATTCCAGGCCTCATAAACACCCATCAACACGCCGCAATGAGCCTCCTAAGAGGATACGCAGACGATCTCCCACTGAAAGAATGGCTTGAGAAGTGGATATGGCCTCTTGAAAAACACATGATTCCCCACGACATTTACGTCGGTGCCTTGCTCACAGCGACCGAATCGATAATGAGCGGCGTCACCACCGTCAACACCATGTACCATTACACTCCAAGCTGGAACGAGGCAAAGGCTTTTGCCGAATCCGGATTGAGGGGAGTCGTAGGCCACGTGTGTTTCTCATGGAGAAAGAAGGAGGACGAGAAGATGCTTCACGCCTTGTTCAATGAATGGCACGGTGCGGCAGAAGGCCGCATGAGAACGAGCGTCGACCCCCATTCTCCATACACGGTTGATCCTGAGTACATGCAGACTCTCAGAGGAATCACGAACGAGCTAAGCCAGAAACACGGCTCAAATGCGCCGGTCATATGGCATATGCATGTGGCCGAAACCGTGGACGAGACCAAGAAGATCCGCGAAGCATTCGGCGTCACCGTCAAAGGAGGCGTGGCAGAGTATTTGGAGTCGCTTGGCGTTCTCGACGAGCAGACAGTCGCGGCACACTGTGTGGCACTGTCCAGAAGGGACATTGAGATAATGGGGAGAAGGAAAGTCAAGGTTTCACATAACCCTATCTCGAATCTGAAACTTGCGTCGGGCGTCTGTCCAGCCGTCGCACTGCTCGAGAAAGGCATAACAGTTTCATTGGGCACTGACAGCCCTTGCTCAAACAACACAGCCGACATGTTCGACGTTATGAAGACAACTGCCTTGCTGCACAAGGGAGTAAGTGGCATCCCCACCCAGATGCCAGCGCAGCAGGTTCTTGAAATGGCAACCATTGACGGCGCAGAAGCCCTATCATGGGACAGTGAAATTGGATCAATAGCGGCAGGGAAAAAGGCAGATTTGGCAATTATCGACTTGCGAAAGCCCCACCTGTGTCCACTTCACAGTGCAGTCAGTCACCTCGTCTACGCAGCAAAACCGGCGGACGTTGAGACAGTGATCATAGACGGCCGCATAGTCATGGACAACAGGCAGCTCAAAACCGTTGATCCCGAAGAGGTCATGGCAATGGCTGAGAAAGCAAAAGAGGCCCTTCTCAAGCGTCTGTTATGATCCTATGTCAAAATCAGCACACGTCTATCTGAACCGGCATGAGCAGTCTATGCAGACCGGCCCCCCGGGCGAAGACGCACAGTCTTAAATATGCCATTGCAAAGAGACAGTGCGGAGATGGGAGATTTGGAAAATTACAGGATTAAAGACCCGACCTTGGCTTCTGCAGGGCACCTTCAGATAGAATGGGCTTCAAAACACATGCCAGTTCTAAACCAGATAAAGAAAAGATTCAGCAACGAAAAACCACTCGACGGCATGTCATTGAGCGCGTGTCTGCACGTGACCAAGGAAACGGGCGTCCTTGTAGAGACGCTTGTCGAAGGCGGTGCGCATGTGGCTCTGTGCGGGTCCAATCCTTTGTCCACGCAGGATGATGTGGCGGCAGCGCTCGTGGAGAACCAGGTCAACGTGTTCGCTTGGCGACATCAAACCAGCGAAGAGTATTACTGGAGCGTTGAAAGAACGCTGGACTTTGAGCCTGCTATAACTTTGGACGATGGCGCTGACCTCGTCGGCACAATCCACAGCAAGAAGACTGAGGCTGCGCTGCGGGTCAAGGGTGGCACGGAGGAAACAACAACCGGCGTCCTGCGGCTGAGAGCAATGGAGAAGGCAGGAGCACTCAAGTACCCCATAGTGGCGGTGAACGACGCTTACACGAAATACTTGTTTGACAACCGCTACGGAACTGGACAGAGCACGCTTGACGGAATCCTGAGGGCCACCAACATCCTCCTGGCAGGCAAGAACTTTGTGGTGTGCGGTTATGGATGGTGCGGGAAGGGAATAGCCATGCGCGCGGCTGGAATGGGAGCCAACGTCATAGTGACAGAGGTCAACTCTGTAAAAGCGCTTGAGGCTACGATGGACGGTTTCCGCGTGATGCCGATTGCTGATGCTGCTGTCATCGGCGACATATTTGTGACGGCGACAGGCAACAAGGGAGTCATAAGAAAGGAACACGTGAAAACCATGAAAGACGGCACTATCCTCGCTAACAGTGGACACTTCAACGTTGAAATCAGCCCCGACGAGGTCGAGGCTTTGGCAATTTCAAAACGGAACATCAGGCCGAACTTGGATGAATACACGCTGAGCGACAGCAGGAAAGTGTACCTGCTGGCAGAAGGCAGGCTCGTGAACTTGGCATCTGCCGAGGGACATCCGTCAGAGGTCATGGACATGTCCTTCGCCAACCAAGCTTTGTGTGTGGAACACTTGGCTAAAACAGAGCGAATGGAGCCGAAGGTCTACCCTGTGCCCAAGGAAATAGATGAAACCGTGGCCAAACTGAAACTTCACGCGATAGGAATAGAAATCGACCGGCTGACAGACGAGCAAAAAAAATACCTCAGTACATGGGAAACTGGAACAACCTAGCGGCGGATCGAACATGATGGTAAACTTTAAAAGCGGTAACCGTGTAGAAAAAGCTAACATGTGGTGAAGCGTGCATGGTAAGTAAGGATCAGACAATTGGCGGAGTGATATTTGCGGTCTGTGTCATCATCGGAGTATTGTACGCTGCAGGCCTGTTCGGAGTCTTCGGAGGCGACGTGCTCGCATGGGACCTGCAAATGTGGCTCATCGCGCTTCCAGTATTCATAGCTTTCATGGCAATAATGGGCATAGGCGCATGGATAGGCTGGACGATGGCGACAACTCCACCGCCAAAGCCAATCGAGGAAATAACCAGCGAAATCGAAATCGAAGAAAAGAAGACCGTGGCTGAGGAGAAAGCGGCGCCAGAACCGCCGAAGGAAGAAAAGAAGCCCGAGAGAAAGCGCAAGACCGAGGAATAGTGCGCTTCTTCAAACTTTTTTGCAGCCCAAAAGTCACAATTCTTCGGCATCCAACACCGGAGAGGCCACGAAGCCGGTAAGTATTTTCCGTCAGGCCAAGTAACCCCATAGCCAGAGCATTCAAAGTCCAGCTACTGCGCTTCGATGGCCATTCAATCCTGTCTCAGGGGCAAATCAGATTCCCAAGAGCTTGAACGCAAAGCTCAATGCAACGTAAGTGACCGCAGAAAGACCGAAAACAAGCGCAACTAGTTTAGGAGAAGCTGGGAGCATAGATGCTTCTTCACCTTTTGCTTGAATCTCATAAGCCCTGATCTCATGCGTCTTTGAGTCAACCTGAACTATTGCCATCAGTCTCTTCATCTCCACCTCGACAACGAAGACCCCCTCCTCCATCGAGACGCGTTTGGCTTTCAAACCGCTCTTGTTGCCTATTCTCTTGAGGAAACTGACCGCGACAAACGTGACCGACTCAGCGTTCAGTTCACGAGTCTGAGGCGTGGAGGAGATCAGTGCTCCTGGGGCTTTTCTCTGTAGAGTTGTCGACAATTGTCTCCTCTCCCGTCCGCGACTCCCTGCAACGTCAGCGTCTGGCGCAATAGAAGACCATGCTCAACAGTTCATCCCTTCACGGACTTGAGCATGCACTTCACAATTTCTTCGCAGACAATACATTCTTCCGGAATGCATTCCTTGCCGGTGCGTTCGCTCAGATACCCGAAATGATATGAACAGTGCCCTTTCGGTGAAGCTTCAGGCTTATCTTGCCTCGCCGGCTGGATCTCAGGCTCTTTGTCGATCTTCGCCCTTGTTTCGAGGACTGGTTCTGCCTCGATGTGAGGTTCACCCACGACTATCTCGGTCAAACAGTATGGACACGCATCGTATTCTTGAGCGTTCAACGCCAAGTTTCTGGCCTTGAGAGGGACAGAGAAGACCTTCCCACAGGAAACATTTGGGCAGATGAGGCTTCGATTCTCTGCTGTCGCCTCTTTTTTTCTCGTTATAGTGGACCCTCCGTTAACACTAGGTCGAGGTCGACCTTATAGTATTAATGCATTCAGAATCAGAATCTAAAATCCGTGGAATCCGCCGAGTCCATGAGCTACGAAGCGGCCAGCTTCTCCAGATCCTCTTCCCCCGCAGCATATCCCGACGCTATGAGCACGTCAGAATCTTCGATTCTCGTGTCAGGCTTGGGGCGGATGCACTTCTCTCCTCTGCGGATCGCAAGAACCCGCATGCCTGTCTGCTCAGGAATCCGGGCTTCTCGCACCGTCTTGTTTACCAGCACGGAATTCTCGTGAACCTTGACGTAAGTAACAGTCTCCTCCGCCTGCTCTATCGCGAGCTTCAGCACGGGATGCGGCTCTATTCCCCTCAGGACAACCTCAGAAATGTCCGCAGCCGCATCTGCAATTTTTTCTGTCGCGACTCCCAAACGAATCAACCCAAGGAAGCCTCGGGCCTCCTCCTCGCTGAAATTGCTCTTCAAGACAAGCAGCTCAAAGTCGGTGTGTAGCTTGTCCATGTACTCCTCAAGCCGCTGCACCTCCTCGGCCAGCTCACGGCTGTTGAGCAACAGGGAAGAATACGCTAGATTAATCATGAGTTCGGACGTGTCCTTGAGCTCAACGAACCGTTCAACGATTTCTTCAAACAGACCTTCAGGCCGCTGCAACGTCCTACGCCTCCATGCTCCGTTGCTGTCCTTCAGCCATTTCTTTCAGACTCTTGATGCTGGATGCAGTTCCGCGCGCGATAAGAACGTCACCGCCCTGAATCAACCCCATTTCATCCACGCGCAGTATCCAATCCTTGTTCCTGTGCACGGCAATGATATCAGCCCCTATCCTAGCAGCCAGTTCAAGGTCACACACCCGTTTCCCAATGAAAGCGGAGTTCTCGGCCACAACAACCTTGGCTAGATGCTCTTCCACTCTTTCGAAGATTCTGCTCACCAGCGGGTGGATGCCAATGTCCTGGGTCACTATAGCCGCAATATCAGCGGCGGCGTCCGAAATCTTGTCGGTTGCAGCAGCCACCTTTGGAATCCCAACGAGGACTTCAGCGTCTTTCGCACTTCTTGCAGCAACCATAACCTCCATATCCAGAAGGTAAGCCAATGTGTCAACGCGTTCCTCCAGCTCGATAACTTCTTCGGCCAGCTCACGATCATTGAACAGCGCGGCTGAATACGCCAGATCGATCATAATTTCAGAGAGGTTCTTCATCTCCAGAAGAAGTTCTCTGACAGGTATAGGCTTGTACTTGATTCTCTCCCAGCTACGCATATCACCGAAGCCGCTCCAAGCAAGAAAATAGGAAGAGCGGCATCTTTTTAACTCTATCCCCGAGGCTTCAGCCGAGCAGAACCAACGAGACAAGCAGCGCTGCCGACATCACGCAGTCCGCAAGAGAACTTGCCAGAGGAAGGACGAAGCTGTCCCGATCCAGCCCCCTTCTGAAGGTCAGAATTGCAAAGCCGAAAGACAAGACCGCTATGACGGGAATGGCAATCACGTTGGCCGCCAGCAATATCAGAGTGAAAGCTAGGAAAGAGCCCATGCTTAGCATCTGGCTTAGCGACAGCGACAATACGGATACGGCTGCCGTTACCATCGCTGAAGCCGGCCACACGCTGAAAATTGTTGTTGCGTGATCACGCATGGACGAGAAAGAGGGCCTGAGAAAACCCAGAGCAAGCTTTCCCGTGGCAGTCGATCCAACGATAACACCAACGCCTCTCGCAGTGTCAATTAACGCGGGATATGCGGTGTAGACTTCTTTCCCATTCTGGATGACCATGCTGATTCCTTTCAGAACGGCGCCTGTTAAGCTGACTAGAACCGCCATCAGAACCAGCATTGTCAAAGGCCCCTTGACTGCTTTGGCGAATCTTCTATCACGGGCATTCCGAACCAAGATGTAAGCAGCCAAGATGGCCAGCAGCAATGCCGCGGCATAGACCACGTATCTTCCGGCAATACCCATGGTCAAAAGAGAATTGAGCGCGATGACGTAAAATACCGTTATGAGTATATCTGCGGTTGTTGACATCACCGGGTAAGCAACAGTATCCGGGTCAACGCCCTTTTTGAAGGCCGCGAAAGAGAGGGACGCAGCCAGGAAAGTTGTGCTAAGGCCCATCAGCATCGTCCCCATCACAACGGCCAGCACGTCAGAAAAGTCGATGAGAGTCAGCCCCCAAAGGAAACTGCCGAAAACAGCGGAAACCGAGCCTACTGCAATGCTTGCCAAGAAGGTCAAAGGCACCATCGCTTCAATCAGCTTGTAGAAGCTTGGCGCATTGCCGAGAAACCGGGGATACGCCGTGCCAAGATGCAATGCGGTTCCGACGCGCCCGCTCAACAAGCCATCGATCACCCTCTTCGCGCCCAGCACCGCGGGATAGACTGCCAAAGCCCAAGGAGAAAGTCTGAAAACCCCCAGCTGAAAAGCGACAATGGCGCCTGCAAGAACGCCTCCGACATCAAACGAGAATGCGATCAGCGCCCTGAAGAAAGCCGTTGACCTCATAGCCTTAACCAAGCGCCGGTCACCTCTCAGCCGCGTGTCCTTCGGGTTCCCTACGGGAGAGGCGGACAACAGAAACAGAACGCGCGAATTGACCCTGCTCTGGTAGGCTATGGCACAATTGGCATCCAAGAGCGCCGCTCAGGTTCAGACCCTTGACCCTGCACGTGTTCAGGCATGTGGCGGGGTTCAAGGTGCGCGACCTCCTTTTCTCCACGGCCTTTGTCTTGCCATATGCATACCTTCAACAGGTTTTCCATTCCCCTGCCTGTCTACTTCGCTGTTCCCCAAACTTCGAAAGGATGAATCGTTTGCTGTTTAAATAAGTTTCCAAGGAAGCACTTAGTAGAGATCATTATTGATGATTCATAACTGTTTTAATCGCTTCGGATGTACGTGTCTTTGCGATTTAAGACGCGGTGGAAAACTTGTACAACGTGTGGATCAAGATCGATGAGGAGCTGCCGTGGATAGAACTGAAAGGGGCCTACAGGACGCGAAGAGGAGCCCAAGATGCTGCAAGAGAGTTTCTTGAAAGCGTGAAGGTGAGAGTCGTGCAAATACCGGAAAAGAATCAGGCGAACTCACTGATCGCAATAGAATAGGCAAGAACACGCAAGCTGAACACAGAATCACCTTTCACCGAAAGGCTTCACGCTCCTGAAGCGGGCAAACGATCGGGACGAACGAAGGCTGCAGTGGAGAAGCTGCAGACTTCCATCTCTCCCTGTTTGAAGTTCCACGGTTTCGAGTGCATTCAGGAGAGCAAGTTGTCTACTATCAAGCCGAAGGTTGACACACCTGAGCCGCGCTTCTCGGTTCCATCGTCCACAGGTGAGTGCCCTAGCACAGACTAATGGTCAAATGGAGACTTCTATACGTCTTCTCTGCCATGTCAGATCTAGAACAATTTTGAAAAATCGTCATAGACCTTCTTTCTATGCCCAATAAAGAGCACTACAACCCGTCTTCTGGTTCTGTCAATTTCGTAGATTGCACGGTAATCCCCTACTTTAAGGCTCCAGAAGTTGGAATGCCTCAGGATTTTTCCAACCTTTCGGGATTATCCTTCAAATCCCTCAATCTTTCCACTATTCTAGCCTTTGTCGTGTCCTCAATTTTCTCCAGTTCTTTGGCCGCTTTCGAATGCAAAAGTACAGTGAAAACCACTAAAACTCCTCAAGCGGAATGAGGGACTTAGGATGTTTCTTTGCTTTCTCGCTGCTTTTTGTCAACATCTTGAAGAATTCACGTGTCTTTTCGCGTTCCTCATAGAAGTGTAGTATTGTTTTTATGGCGTCACTTCGGCTTTTGAACCTACCCTCTGCTACCCACTTGTCTATCTCCTCAAGCATCTTTTCAGGTAATCTAGGCTGAACCTGAGTCAGCAGATCACCGTAAACAATACTGTTTACAAAACACTAAAGGTTTCTCCCAAAAGCTGACCACGCACAGGACTAGTGACGAAGAGTGACTGCACGGCATGAGCTTCACAAGAAACCCATTCATTCTAGACTAACAGTTGATTCTATACCCTAATTCTGCTCCGTCAGAACACTCATATTACACGCGTAAATCAAGGTTCTTTGCCCAAAATAGCCTAGAAATGAACACCAACTGGTAAAATGGCGCCGGGGAAGGGATTCGAACCCCTGTGAGCCAAAGGCCCACTGGCTTGCCCGTCTCACTCTCGCCCCAGCCCTTTTTTGTTCCGCGAGGAAGATCTCGAGGCCAGCGCGATAACCACTCCGCCACCCCGGCACAGCAGAAGACTCTCCAGATCGCGCCTTTTAGCTTTATCCAACACCTGCACATGTGTTCCATTCACCGTCACGACGGAGTCAGCAGCATTTTCGCTCGGGCAAATCCCATGAATCCTCCCAAGTCAACAGTCGCCTCCTCAAGCCCAGCCAAGGTCGAAGCATCAAACCTCCTGAAAGGCTCAACAGCCACCTTCAACTCCTTCTTCGTCTTCCTCCAAGTCCAACGTCCGGCGACTCTGCCATCGACAAGCACGCATGCGGCGACGTCTCCTGCTGGGCGATAGATCTTCTTCAGGTCCCGCTCATCAACAAGCCTAGTTCGAACCCTGTGCCCCAGCAAGTACGGGTCAAACCTCGGCAGCAGGCGTGGCGAAACCTTCTCTTCCACGTTCACCTTCTCAACTTTTCCCAGATCCTCTCTAAGCATCCAGAGCGTCCTCCGATCGCCCTGAACCTCAACTGCCGCGAACCGCTGTGGGTTCTCCTCAACAACTCTCGCGATCCTGCTTGCCGGCAAGCCGCTCCAGTACGCGAAGTCCTGCGTTGATGCTGGTCCGTAACAGTGCAGATACCGAGAGAACAGGCTTTCCATGGCCGTTTTGACATCAGCCTCTTTCAGGCCAGACTGTGGAAGCCAACGGTCAAGTCTCGCGAAACATGACTCCTTGTCCCTGGGCTCAGCAAATACTGTCAAGCCAAGATAGCAGGTTTCTTTCAACACGCCTCCCCACGGCGAGAAAAGCTCCTTGTAGAGGCTTGCACTTTCGCCCGAAAGCGAACAGACTCTTTCGCGCAGTTCCCTTCTCCGCAAAGGGCCATTGGACAGGGCCTCAAGTATTCTGGGGTGAACCTCCTTTCTTCTCTCGTCATATGAGGGACGTTCTACCTCCCGAAGATATCTTCCATTCGTTCCAAACCACATGCCCCTCAGCGCACTGTGATATACCGGCAAGTCCTTGACGGGAATCACGTGCAGAGTCCCACGCATAAACCACATCTTCACCAAGCTCTTTTCTTGATACAGCGCTTCATCCAACATCTCCGCTCTGAAGCCTCGCATCCGGTTCCACAGCGAGAGATACGGGGTCAGAGGCGCCTGAGCATGCAGGCCACAGATAGCGCCAACGACCTCCTCCACACTCTGACCTTCTGGCTTGCGCGCAAGGAGATGATTGGCCAAGTAATAACGAGTCACCTGGTCCTGAGATATGACGCAGTCTGCTCCGCCCAATATTTCAACCTCTGGATAGTCTCCCGCAGATTAGAGACGGAAACAGCCACTTCTTCTTCTGCCTCTTCTTGGCAACATCCCATTCATGCAGTATCCGCACAGACTCATTTGCCACTCTTATGGCATCGTCCTCTCCTGCTCCTTCCCTAGACTCGTCCGTGCATCGGTTCGCGTAGACGGCGCACACGGCTCCAGCCCTCAGACCTTTCAGACTCGCAAGAGTGAACAGCGTAGCCGCCTCCATCTCAAAATTCAGAACCCCTGCTTCCCGCAACGTTTCAAGCAGATCACCCCCTTTCATTCGGCTGCTTTGAACCGGACGGCCCTGCCCAGCATAGAAGTCGGCCGTCGTGGCAGTGACACCTACGTGATAGTTAGAGATGCCCAGAGTCTCAGCCGCCTCAATCAACGCCATCGTGACCTCGTAGCTTGCCGCCGCCGGATACTCAGGCATCACGTAGAAATTACTCGTGCAGTCGAGGCGAACCGCCGCCGAAGAAATAATCAGATCGCCGCACGCAATCCGCGGCTGTATTGCGCCCGTGCTACCAACCCGCACAAAAGTCTTAACGCCAACTCTTGCAGCCTCATTGACGACGATGGACATGCACGCTGGCCCGATACCACTTGACAGTGCAGAAACAGGAACTCCCTGATAAACGCCCGTCCAACTTCGAAACTCGCGCTTACATGCAACTTCCTTGCCTGAATCCCACGTCTTTGCTATCTTGACGACGCGGTCTGGGTCTCCCGGCACGAGCAGGTAACCCCGCAGGTCGTTCTTTCCACAGGCAATGTGGTACTGCCTTTCCGAAGAGGCTTTATGCAATCTTTTCCACCGCAACTAGAATCGAGATGACAACATTTAACGGTATTGCACCATCTTCACTGGTTCTTTGAAAACGACAAAAACGCCATTCTTCCCTTTCCAACACAGTCTGGCGTGCGTAAACAAGCAGCTATTGATCCAAACGTGCCAAAGTCGCTGTCAGGGCTTTCTGGGAGCAGCCAAGTCAGCGATGTCTACGCTATGCTCGTATATTTGGCGCATGAATGAGGCTGCAGCAAGAATCTGAGGAACAACGTCAAGCGACTGAGCCTGCGCAACTTCCTCGATATGGGAGAAGTCCTTCTCGATCTTGTCTCTGGTGTCGCGAACTTTTTCAGCCAGAGGAATATCACCAGCCAGAAAAGCCTCCAAGGCGTTCTCATGTCTCTCCAAACAGGTAGTGTTCAGATCAATAAACAAAGTCTTCAAATCCTTTTTGAGTTTGACCCCATTCAACTCGATCGTCTTCAGTGCCACACGAACACATTCGTCGCCAATCGCCTCAACCAAACTTGCCGCCAAGCGATAGTCCAAGCATTCAATAGGAGTGACGACCAACGTCTCGCTCAGGTCGGGATTCTGAATTATCGTCCGCAGAATGCGGACAAGAAGAAAGTAGAGCCTGTTACTTTCATCGTCACGCGCAACCACGTTCTTCGCCAATTGCGAGTCGCCCTCTGTGAAAGCCACCGCAACGTCGCGGTGCATGCCCGCAACTATTGAGTACCCCCGGCGAAGGATCTTCTCGGGAGGAAAGCTTGTGGGCTCAAGCAGGCACTGCAGCACGATGCCCGAATGATTCTCCTCGACGATCTCCAGGCCAACCAGACGGGTTACAGTATTCTTGACCATGTTCCGCACCTCAGGGCTGATGCGCTCCTCAGACTCCACACGCATCGTGTCATAACCCAACAGATACTTGCCAATGATCTCCCGCCCCAAGTAGGGACCGGCCTTCAAAGTCACCGCACGCAAAACGGGCTCCGCCCCAGGCTTAGCGCCAACGATCAACTTGCCATCACTTGCCTCGTCAATGGAAATCACGGATCCTTTTTTGAGCCCATGTTTCTCCGCCCAATGCTTCGGCAGGCACACGAAGAACGTGCCGCCCGGAGTGCGCTGAATCTTTCTCAAATCGCCCATCTAAACACCTGCAGACGGTAACAAATGACTATTTTCGGAACCTGAATATAAGGACATCTAGACAATCACGCCATGTATAGACATCGAAACCCTCGTTTCAACCGGAAAAGCAGGCACTGCGATTCCGGAAGTCACGGCAGAAGACCTTACTCGCATTGGCAAGTCCAAAGTGAAGCAGAAGAACCGTCGACAAAGACGCTCGTCTACTCCAGAAGAAGCGCCGGACCAAATTCGCAACATGACTCACCCAACGTGGCATATACTCAGAGGGACTGCAGACACCGCAGTCAGAGCTCAGAAGCAGCAAGTGTCAGCACTGGCAAGATGCCGCTTGCCGCAAAGGTTCAAATGTCGAAGTCGCAGAGTCTCTTGTGAACACTGAGGGTCTCTGGGACAGTCATGTTATGAACGGAACGCGGCTGCGGAAAGCTATAGAGACGGCGAATGCTTCGGGATACCAGATTGACAAGGAAGCATTTGAGTTTCTCAAGACAATTTCAGCAACTGATGACCCTGTCCAGATAGTGGAAAAGGCACTTCGGCAGATGCAAGCCTTTGAACGTAATGTGATATGCATCTCGAAGGATGCCCTTGAGCAAATTCTCAAAAATGAAGAACCGCAAAAGGAAATCGCAGCGCAGGACAGCACGATTCCTGAGATCACCGATGAGACCGTTACAGCGCAAGTGTCCGAAGGCAAAACCCCCTTCCACCCTTACGCCAAAGAGATTGAGGCAGACATCAACGTAGTCGAGGATGCAGGGACCAAGATAAGCTCCAGCGGAACCATCGAAGATTTCACACAGTATTTCCAAGACAGGTTCAAGCAGATGGAGAGGCTGCTGAGGCAGAGAATAGACGTGAAAAGCGCCACCTCCATCGTCGAAGCATTGAAGGCCCATTCCAATGCCAGACTAAAAATCATTGGCATGATAACGGAAAAACGCGAATCCAAACAGCGCACGATCCTCACAGTTGAAGACCTCAGATCCAGCATCACAGTCCTCGTGCCACAGAACGCTGATCCACAAGTTCAAACCAAAGCGAGGTCGCTTCTTCTGGACCAAGTTGTATGCATAAGCGTCATGAAATCCCGAACAGGGCTTTTGATAGCCGAAGACATAATCCTGCCAGACATCGCCCAGAAGACACAGCACAAGGCCACCGCACCTATATACGCTGTTCTCACTTCAGATATGCACGTCGGGAGCACAAAATTCACGCGGGAAGCATTCAACCGATTCATTCTATGGCTCAACGGCAAATATGGCAACGAAATGATGAGGAAGATGGCTGGCCATGTCAAATACGTGCTTGTAGCAGGCGACATTGTGGACGGCGTGGGAGTGTACCCCAACCAAGTAAAAGAGCTAAAGATCAGAGACGTAGGCAAGCAGTACAGGCTGGCGGCCAGATGCTTCGAGCAGATACCTGACTACGTAGAAGTAGTCATCACCCCTGGAAACCATGACGCCCCACGTAAAGCATTACCCCAACCAGCAATATCAAAAGAGTTCCTTGAAACACTGGAAGAATCTAGGAGACTCTGCTCACTCGGAAGCCCGTGTTCTCTCAGTCTCCACGGCGTCGACGTACTGATGTTCCACGGTCGCAGTCTAGACGACGTAGTCTCAGGCGTCCCCGGCATAACCCATGAGCACCCGGAAAAGGCAATGAAACTTCTCCTTCAAAGCCGCCATCTCGCCCCAGTCTACGGCGGCAAAACACCAATTTCACCGGAAAACAGGGATCTCCTCGTCATTGACAGAGTCCCGGACATCTTCCACGCAGGCCATGTTCACACGGTGGAATGTGGCAACTACCGAGGGGTTACCATCGTGAACTCGGGATGCTGGCAGGAACAGACAGACTACATGCGCAGAAATGGTTTCACGCCAACCCCTGCGAAGGTGCCTGTTGTAAACCTTCAAACTTCGGAAATAACGATCGTCCCATTTGGGTAGGTCGGCCAACATCCTCCATGCGGCCTGTGCGGACTCGTCAGCCTCATTTTTTGGTGTGTGATTTCTTCATGAGGCAGTTTGGCACGTGCTCAACCAGACGGCCAAGGCGAGGATCGCTGCCGAAAACTTCCTTGATCGCGCTGCAGCCGACTTCAAGCCGGATCTTCTTCGTCCTTCCATAACGACCCATACTTATGACCTTCGCGTTCAGAAGGCCCATGGCATCGAGCTCATTTATTAGTGTGCCCAGTCGTCGCTGCGTCAGGGGAGTAAGGCCCAGTTCCTCGCTCAACTCGCCGTAGACATCGTAAATCTCTCCAGTGATGGCCCCGCCACTGCTCGACTTGTTCATGTGGTGGACGCTCAGAACCACAAGCTTCGAATGTAACGTCAAGTTTTGCAGGCCTTCCACCAGCCTGTTGTGTTCAATATGCCGTTCAGCCTCGCGGACGTGCTCCTCACCAACGGCAATGTCGCCTTTCCGTTCCGCAACCTCGCCGGCAACCCTCAAAAGGTCAAGTGCCCTCCTCGCGTCACCATGCTCCGCGGCGGCCAAGGCAGCACAGAGCCCGAGGGCCGCGTCGCCCAGGACATTGTCGCAGAAGGCCGTTTGGACCCGCTCGAGAAGGATGTTTCTCAACTCACCCGCATCATATGGTCTGAACACAAGCTCCTCCTCGCTCAGGGAGCTAAGCACACGCGGGTCAAGAAACTCTTTCAGCCGAAGGTCGTTCGAAATTCCCAACATGGACACCTTGCTGTCGTCCAAGCTTTCATTGACTCTTGTGAGCTCGTAAAGCAAACTGTCACCACGGCTCTTCACCAGCGCATCAGCTTCGTCAAGCGCGATCAGCATAATGATCTTGGCCCTTTCTAGGCCAGTTTTGAATCGTTCAAAGACCTCGCCGACGGACAGGCCCGTGAACGGGACGGATAACCCCAGAATCTGGCACAAGCCTGTAAGGACACGGTACTCGGAGCCCACCATGCGGCAATTGACGTAGCAGGACCTGACTGGCGCGCCAAATTCCTTGGCTTTTGACTCAAGATGGCTCAGAACATACTTTACGACAGCCGTCTTTCCAGTTCCACTCTTACCGTAGATCAGTACGTTGGAGCACCGCGACCGTTTCAGAACGGGCGCCACAGTTTCGCCCAGCAGCCTGATCTGCTGCTCTCGATGTGGCAACCGTTCTGGGATGTAGTCGTGCCGAAGGACATCTCTGTCTTTGAAGATACCAGTGGTTTTGACGAATTTCTCGAACACTTCATCGAGCACGCGACTGTTGTCCACCTGTGCACCACGCTACCGTACATAAGCAGCACCACTTGTTCTCATGGAGAGATAAGCTCTGCAGTACAGAAAACTCAATTCTAGGCACACAAAACCTAGAGGCGCAACAAAGACCAAGGAAGATAACCGGTAACACACCCACCCCTCAGCTTCGGGTGGAAATACTCTATAAAGTAAAGGTTGTAGGTAACCACTTAGAGAAGGGTTATACTCTGATAGGTACGTGCTCGGATGCCATATTAACAGTTATCGTTAAAGTTTTTTAGCCCCCACTCAACTTTCACAGCGAACGACAACACCATTGCCCTGACCAGAACTCCAATGGAAGTCGAGGGGGGCCTCTGCAACACGGAATTCACAGTCCATCCACAGACATACAACCACGCCATGCCGCTTTCGCACGAAGATGGACACCATCTGAATCCGCCGGCCAGACACGATCCTGCCGCCAGGACTACTAGCCCCTTTTGACGCCGTTGCCTTCACTTTCTGTGAAGATGTTGTGAAGTTTACGAGTTGTTGTCTCCTTTTCAGCCTCCGTGACCAGAATATTGCTCCTTTTCTGCCTCTTCACAGTGAATGACCCACCCCTAGGCTTCCACTGGAGATCGACGCTCAGGCTCAGCGCCGCCCTCTTTCTGTGAGCCGGGACATCTGTGACCCATGTAGGGGCAGTATCGCTGCAAATTCCGCCTCTTTCCTCACTTTCTGCGCGTAGCGCCTCTCTTTGCTCTCGGAGCTTTCACCATAACACCTATAACCTGTGAACTGCAAACTTGTGAACAACATCCTAGGATGCAGACACTAATGCCGGCCAAGAAAATACGAGTTGAGGTGTTGGATAGTGAGGGCAATCGCTATTCCCTCAGCTTTGAAGGTCAAGTTACCAGAGATAAGGCACTGCGTCTGCTAGACCTGGTCGAACTCTTGGGAGGTATGCCTGCTCCCGGCGACAGCGCTGGAGGGGCGCTGGCTCAGAGTAATGATCTTTCCAAGTATGATCGGGTGCGGCTCACTGTTCAGAAACACTTTCCGGTCGTTTGGTTCTCTTCAAGGGATGTTCAGACGGTGTATGAACAGGAACTGAAAGAGCCCGTCGGCCTCAGCACAGTAGCAACATATCTCTCCAGACTGTCGACAAAAGGGGTGCTGCTGAAGAGTGGGGCGGCGAATAGGCTGAAGTACAAGCTGGCGCCGGCCATTCCGCAGGCGGCGATCAAGCAGAGACTGCCCTGAGATTTCTGGGGGCTTTGCTCGTGCTCTGTGCTCCACTAGTGGCGGGTGCATCTGTTACCGAGGTGGTTAGGGGTCCTGTATGGCTGGTGGCACAGGAAGAATTTGCAACGTCGAGGGAGAGTCTGCCGAGATTCAGGCGGGTTGGTTTTCAGTCTTCTTCAGGAGCTTCTCCATCTCCTTCTTGACGCTGTATCTGAAAGGTATCTTTCCGGTCTCTCTCTCAAGATAGCCTTCCTCATACAGCCTCTTCATCAGCCTCGCTGTGTGCTCACGACTGAGTTTCACTCTCTCCTTGATTTCAGGTGCAGTCTTCGGGCCTTCCGCGGCCAACATCTCCAACACGGACAACTCTGTCTCGGTCAATTGCGCCATTGCCTTCTCCCTTCTGATAGGTATCACGGCCTCAACATTCGGTTCCAGCGAGGTCATTGGCTGTTTTATCCTTTCCTCTAAGACGTTCAATCTAGTGGCAACGTCATCTCTTGATGTCACAATTTGACCCAGTTTCTGTTCAATCTCGCCAAGCCTCGTTGCGGTCTTCTTCTCTTCTTCAGAGCATGCGGCTACTCTTGTTTCAAGCACGGCGGTCTTCTGGGAGGCCTCAATCGCCTTCCCAACGGATTCACTCTCTTTAGCAAGGGCGGCTTCTACCTTGTAACCTGTAAGCTCCAACCTTTCGTTCTGCTGCCTGAGTTGTCTCTTGAAGCTTAGAACTATATCATCAATGACTCCTTTCGCCTTCTCGTATTCGCCTCTGGCCTTTCGGAGTTGGCGATAATACTCGACAGCGGCGTATGCTGTTGCCGCAAGAAGAGCGCCCACGAGGATCAAGAATATGTCGACCAAGCTTGTCCCTCTGTGATTCGCCGGTGATCAGGTGTGATTCTACCGCGTTGCATCACACATCACACTCTTCTCCTACCAGATTTAAGCATTATGGTTTCTACCATAGAGCTACGACGACATGACGTCACAGATCACACTGGCACGGTCAGACCCTTCCGAACGATGCGATTCTTGGAGACTTGCGAAAATTGTTCTAGCGTGCCTCTTCAGTGCTTTAGGGCCCAATTTGCGGCGTTCCCAGCCGCGTGCCTTAACAACACACAGTTATGCTTTGGGAGCCTGTGATTTGTGATGTCACACCATGCCTTCCGTGGGGTTTGCAAGCTGTTTCAGGCTCGATTCAAGCTCCTCTCTGATGATTCCTATGATTCTTAGACGTTCTGCGAGTTCCTTGTCGGTATCTGGGAGTTGCTTGCATGTTTCGAGGTATTGTTGCAGTTTGTTTGCGATTTCGAGGTAAGGGTCGAGGGCCGTGCTCTCGAAGATGCCGAGGTAGCCCATTAGTAGCACTGTGTAGATGGACTTTGTGACGTTCTGTTTGGCCTGTTTAAGTGTCCTGTTGAACGCTCCCCGCGTTATTTTCGCCTTTGTTAGCCTCAATCTGGCCTTTTCGTCGTACTTCAGCGTTTTCCCGGCAGCATTCTCGGACAAAATATCTATTAGCAGTGTTTCTAGCTGCGTTGCGGTCATGTGACTGTTTTTGGAGATTATTTTGACAATGGGGTCGTTTAGGGTGCTTTTCAGCCACGGTTGTATGCCTTCTTTGAGCTTCAAAAGGCGTTCACCTGTCGACTGCCTCAATGGATACGGTTTTGTATACTGGGTCACTTTTAAGACTGCCGGAGCCCTTGGCGAATCTTCCCATCTTGGGGCAAAAATGATTTATCTGCACCAGGATAATGAAGATGCGGAGACTGGCTTGACTCCTCTATCAAGACAAGCAGATCGCCTTAAATCGATCAGAACGTCTGGAATTCGCCGATTTTCCGCTTTGGGGTGCGAAACGCCGGACACCATCAATTTGACCGTGGGAGAACCTGATTTTTGCCCACCTCTTCATGCTCTTGAGGCGTACTGTCACGCGGTCAATCAAGGTGGGGCTCACTACGCACCGACCAATGGGACAGTTGAGTTGCGTGAGGCTTTAGCGAGGAAAGCCCACGATGACTATGGCCTCAGCTACAGCCCGGACGAAGAGATACTTGTCTCGGCGGGCGGAACTGATGCAGTCTTTCTGGCGTTGATGGGTCTACTGAACCCCAAGGACGAAGTGCTCATAACCGATCCAGGGTTCGTCCTATACGAGCCCGCCACATACCTGTCCAAGGGAGTTCCGTGTCGCATCCCTCTCTTGGAAGAGAACCAGTTCAAGCCATCACTCAAAGATGTGACATCACTGATCACGAACAGGTCACGCGTGATCATACTGAACTACCCCAGCAACCCCACTGGCGCGGTTCTCTCCCATGATGAAATCGCGGCATTGACAAAGATCGCGGTGGAACGTGATCTAATTGTGATCTCGGACGAAGCCTACTAGAAAATAGTTTACGATTCAACTGGGCATCACTGCCTTGCAACTTTCCCCGGCATGCGTGATCGCACCGTCGTCGTGGGTTCTTTCTCGAAGACCTATGCGATGACCGGCCTCAGAGTTGGATACGCTTACGGTCCGAAAGAATTGATCGAGCCAATGTGGCTGGTACACCAGTACACGATTGCATGCGTGAACACGCCGTCGCAATACGCTGCCTTGGCAGCTCTGACAGGCCCTCAAGACTGCGTCCGTGACATGGTGAGAGAGTTTGACCGGCGCAGACACCTAGTCCATCGAAGGCTCAACGAGATCGAGGGATTCAGGTGTTCATTGTCCCAGGGTGCCTTCTATGCTTTTCCCAACATCAAAGCATTTGGAATGTCTTCGGAAAAGTTCGCTGACTTCCTTGTCAGAGAGGCACGTGTAGTTACTGTTCCTGGTTCTGCGTTCGGCAGGAATGGCGGGGGATACATACGGATTTCGTGCGCCGCCGCTTATGACTGGTTGAATGAGGCAATGGATCGGATAGAAAGAGCTGTTAAGAAGCTCTCTGGGTGATTCTAGAGATTCTCCGCGGCTTCCTTCAGCTTGTCGAATAACTCGGGCCGAAGGTCTCGCAGCGTGGGGGCAAAAGCTTCCACAGGCCTTATGTCGGAGTAATCGACTTCGCCTAAGACAAGATCGTCCACGTCGTATTTTGCTTGTGAGAGGACTTTGCCGCTTGGGCTTACCAGCCTGCTACCGCCCCAGAACTGCAACCCATCCTCTATTCCTGCAAGATTCACGTAGGCGAGGAACGCCGTGTTCTCGATTGCCCTTGCAACGGTCAATGCCTCAAAGAAAGTACGCCGCACTCCAGGCGACGCTGAAATGCACACGAACAGCTTGGCTCCTTGTAAGCGCAGAAGCCGGGTCACCTCCGGGAAGTAGATGTCATAGCATATGATCAAACCCAGCTTTCCGAGCGCAGTGTCGAATGCTGCAGCCTGATATCCTGCTCGGAAATATCTCTTTTCCTCGAACACGCTGTGGGTCGGGAGATACATTTTGCGATATTTGCCGACAAGGCCCTCTGGACCAACAATCACGGCTGTGTTGTAGAGAGCAGATTGGGCCTTTTCGCTCACCTCGGGCATACCGAAAACGATGTAGACGCTCGCTTCATGAGCAAGGTCTTCCAGAGCTCGTGTCGACGGGCCTGGTATGCGTTCAGCAAGCTCGTACACTTGATCCCGGATAACATATCCTGTGACCGACATCTCGGGCAATATCACAAGTTCTGCGCCCATATTCTTGGATCTCTCAACTGCTTCTTTGATTTTCTTGAGGTTCTGTTTCTTGTCGCCTTGTTGGCAGCTTATCTGCGCCAGCGCTATCTTGAACTTCTCCTTCATTTCTGTCATCTTCAAGAATCGATCTCGTGGGGACTCCTTTGGAGACGGAAATCTGTCCCTATCGTTCGGTATCCAAGTTTCAGGGGAAGCAGCATTCTCCTCTTATGCTCAGAGGAAAGCCACCTATTCTTCACATCCTGCACTGACTGCGGCTTGATGCGGAGTTGGCCTGCAATCTCGTCCGGGGGCATGAAGTGCTCAAACCCGTAAAGGATAAGGTCGAGCAACTCGTATTTGATGCCAAGTTCGCTTTCAGCGAGTTGGCCCGGCCACAAGGCAGGGGTGGATGGTTTTTCCGCGATTGTTTTTGGGACGCCTATGTGCTGGGCGAGCTTTCGAACCTGCGTTTTGTACAGATCCATTGTTGGCGAGATGTCTGCGGCGACGTCGCCCCACTTTGTGAAGTAACCCATCATCGTTTCTGACTTGTCCGAACTACCACACACAAGCATGTTCATCCGGTTTGCATAGTAGTACAGGATGATCATGCGCGTGCGTGCCTTTATGTTTCCATCGCTTACCTTGTCTTTGGGATCAAAGATGGGGATTGAATGATGGAACTCATCTAAGGCTGGCGTGATGTCGATCTCCCGTGTCTTGAATCCGAATTTCTCCGCGACAGATTCGGAGTGCTCTGTGTCCTCAGACTTTGCTGTCTCTTTCTCGGGCAACATCAGCCCCAGCACTCGGCTGCCTCCAAGGGCGCGGGCTGCGAGGGCGGCAACGGTGCAGCTGTCGACTCCCCCTGACAATCCTAGAACTACGCCGTTTGCACCTGTATTTTCGACGTAGTCTCTGATGAACCTCTCGATTCTTGATTCTGTCTCCGTCCAGTCGAGGTCCAGCAGCGCTGCTGTAAGCTTCATCCGTCGGTCCTTCATTGTTCTATGGTCGTAGGCAACTATTTAAGTACAAACATAAATATGAAAGTGTGCTGTGGCCCAGTTCAAGAAGGATTTGGTAATGGGACGGAGAAGGAAGAAGGTTGTACGAATTCCGCGGAAACGCCTGCCCAAACTCTTTCCCTGTCCCAAATGTGGAAAGGAGACTGTCAGAGTAGAAATCCTTCGTGACGAATCTCGCGCCATCGTCGGCTGCGGAAGCTGCGGCTTGAAAGAAGAGTTCCCAGTCAAGCCCGCGCAAGGCGAGATCGACATCTACTGCATGTTCACTGACAAGATCTACGGTCGACCATCAGCTTCGTCAGCGGCGATTCTGAAGGGCGCTTGACTAGGTTGGTTTCTATGGTAGGAAAGGTTGAAAGTTATCTCCTTGAAAAGATCGAGTCCGATGGCTCCATCCACATGACTCTCATAGACCCTGAAAGGGTCACTCCGCCACAAGCTTCGAGAATCGCTAGCAAAGCAAAGGCGAGCGAAACGTCGGCGATAATGCTTGGAGGATCGACGTTTGTCTCTTCGGTTCATCTTGACGGCGTTGTCAAGGCAATCCGGCGCACTGTCGATATTCCTGTGATTCTGTTTCCAAACAATGTGACAGGAATATGCCGGTATGCGGATGCTATCTGGTTCATGTCTCTGCTGAATTCTGTCGATCCCTACTTTCTGATAGGCGCTCAAATACTTGGAGCGCCCCTAGTGAGGAAGTATTCGCTTGAGCCGATCCCGCTTGGATACATAATCTTGGGCGATGGAGGTACGGCCGGAGTTGTCGGCAGGGCAATCCCTCTTCCTTATGGTAAACCTGAGCTAGCTGTTGCACATGCTCTGGCGGGGCAGTATCTTGGCATGCGCTTCATCTATTTGGAAGGTGGGTCTGGAGCAAAGAACCCGGTTCCACCCGACATGATCCGTGCTGTCAAACACCATATCGACGTTCCGTTGGTCGTTGGAGGAGGCATAAAGTCTAGGGAGCAGGCCTTCGCCGCGGCGTCTGCAGGAGCTGACGTCATTGTCACTGGAAACGTGGTTGAGAACGACGGCTTCCGCAAGAAGGTTTCTGAAATCATCGAGGGCATCAGGCACGGAAGGACCTAGAAACATGCGACTGAGTTGCTGCTTTTTGCAGTGAAAGACGAAGTTGAGCCGTCCGCTCCAAGGTGTTTTGAGTTTTTCGTGTCAGCAAATGGAAATAAAGTCGCCAGTCTCAAATCTCTTCGAGGGGAAACGCGTGGATTGTCCCATGAGCGAAGCGTACAAACAATATGTTGAAGACCTGAGGAGCAGACTTGACCTGCTGTATGCTTTAAGTGACAAGGCTAGAGCAAAGGGCGTTGACCCTTCTTTGCAGACTGAGTGCAAGATTGCCAATGATCTAGCAGACCTCGTCGAAGGACTTGTCGGACCAGCGGGCGTCGCAGGCAGCATACGGGAGCTGAACTCCAAACTCATGAGGGAGGAGCTGGCCTTCAAGGTCACAGAGGAGATAGTGTACGGGAAATTCGGACATATGGAACCCGAGCCGGCAGCTGAACAAGCTATTCGGACTGCACTTGCAATATTCACGGAGGGCCTCACGGCAGCGCCCATACAGGGCATCGCAAGAGTCAAAATCAAGACCAACAGCGACCGAACGCGATATTTGGCAATATATTTCGCCGGCCCTATACGCTCTGCCGGCGGCACAGACCAGGCTCTTACGCTTGTCGTCGGCGACTTTGTACGACGCCTTTTGGGACTGGATCGCTATAAGCCCACCGAGGAGGAGGTATTGCGTTTCATAGAGGAGTTGAGGATTTATGAGCGTTCTGTGACGCGTTTTCAATATCACGTGACTGATGAAGAGTTGAGAAAAGCCCTTCAGTGGCTTCCCGTGGAAGTCACCGGTACCGAATCTGACCCAGTCGAAGTTTCCTCCTTCCGCAACCTTTCGCGTGTAGAGACAAACCGGGTCCGAGGTGGGGCTCTCCGAGTAGTTAATGACGGGATTGTGGGACGGTCCCTGAAAGTCTTGGCCATCGTCGAGAGACTTGGATTTCAAGGATGGGACTGGCTCAAGGAGTTCGAGAAGAAGTCCGAGAAAAAATCTTCAGGATTCATGGATGACGTGATCGCGGGTCGTCCTGTCTTTTCGTTTCCGTCCCGCCCGGGGGGATTCCGTCTGAGATATGGTCGAGCGCGAAACACGGGGTTGTCTGCTGTGGGGGTTCATCCGGCAACGATGCTTGTGCTTCAGAATTTCCTCGCAGGAGGGACGCAGGTTCGCTTGGAGCTTCCAGGGAAAGGGGGCGTGACCGTGCCCGTCGACTCACTGGAGCCTCCGATCGTGCGGCTTCGCGATGGATCAGTCGTTCGGGTTGACGTCTCCTCATACGGGGGCATAAAGGACAAGGTTGAGAAGATCCTGTTCCTCGGGGACATTTTGGTCAGTTTCGGAGATTTTCTGTACAACAGCAAAGCTTTGGCGCCGTCGGGCTACGTCGAAGAGTGGTGGGCGGAGGATTTTCGCAGGGTCGTCGCCGAGAAGTTTAAATCGGAACTTGAAAGAGTGGCGGAAGTTACGGGCATATCTTTGATGGCTCTGCGGGGATTTTTGGAGGACCCTTTCAAAAACATCCCTTGCGTGGTGGATGCGTTGTGCTTGTCTTCTGTGTTGCGTCTCCCTTTGCATCCTCGCTTTACTTACTTCTGGCCGAGGCTCTCGTCAGCAGAAGAACTCAGATCCCTGAGGACATGGGCACTCGCCTCCAAGGTGCAGGTTGAAGAAGGAGTTGCGCGGCAGATCGCTGGGGAAAACAACGCTGAGGTCAAGCATACGTTGGAAGTTATCCTTCTTCCGCATCGAACATCCGAAGGGAAAATAGTTGTCGAGGGCGAGGACGCGCATGCCCTTGCGTCTTCGTTGGGACTGGCTCGCCAGCTCGACATGGACTTGATGCCCGCTGGGTCCATTCTTGACCATGTTTGCTGGCTTTCCGGATTGTCTATACGGGAAAAGGCTCCAACTTTCGTTGGAGCAAGAATGGGGAGACCCGAGAAAGCGAAACGCAGGGAGATGAAGCCTCTTGTCCACGTGCTCTTTCCCGTCGGCTTGGCAGGGGGTCCTCAAAGGGATATCTCGGAGGCCGCAAGAAAAGCTCCGGTGTTTGTGGAGATTGTAAGGCGGAAGTGTTCAGTATGCAACACTTACACTAGCAGGGTGAAATGCCCCGAGTGTGGCTCCGCAACCGTCTTGGAGAGGGAGTGCCCCCGTTGCGGCAGGACTCTGGAGAAAGAAGAATGCCCTACATGCAAGACACCTGCCCGAAAATTCCACAAACAGATCGTGAACTTCAGAGATCTGCTTGACGCTGCTTGCCGCGATCTCGGAGTTTCCGTGCCTAAGACCCTGAAGGGAGTCAAAGGCCTGACAAATGAGACCAAGACTCCGGAGCCAATCATAAAGGGAATTCTCCGCGCCAAACATGATTTGTCGGTATACAAGGATGGTACGATCAGATTCGACGCGACCAACGCGCCCTTAACACACTTCACACCCGCCGAGATAGGCACTTCCGTCGAGAAGCTGAAACAGATGGGATACACGTGTGACATGTATGGCGCAGACCTGATTGACAAGAGCCAGATCTGTGAACTCAAAATACAAGACATCATTGCTCCTCTCAAGGGTGCACAGTATCTTGTCCAAGTGGCCGCATTCTTGGACGAACTTCTGGCGAAGTTGTACGATATGCCTCAGCATTACCGGATTCGGGAGGCCGAGGACTTGCTGGGACAATTAATTGTGGGTCTGGCTCCGCACACTTGTGTAGGGATTCTGGGGCGAATAATCGGTTTTACAAGACTTAATCTCTGCTACGCTCATCCAGTGTGGCACTCGGCAAAACGGCGCGACTGCGACGGGGACGAGGACACCTTGATGCTCGCGCTTGATACTTTCCTCAACTTTTCCCGCGAATATTTGCCGGCCCAAATAGGCGGAATCATGGACGCACCCATACTGCTTATCCCAATGGTTAATACCCGAGAAGTGCAGCGACAAGCACACGACTTTGATGTTGCACGGGGATACCCTCTTGAATTCTATGAGAGAGCAGCGCAAAGACTCCCTGCAAAGCAACTCAGCCCTCTGATAGACCTCATCGGCAACAGGCTTGGAACTCAGGCACAGTTTGAAGGCTTCAACTTCACGACGCCTGTGGCAGACGTTAACTGCGGAAACTCTGAAAGCACGTACAAGCAGTTCAGGGCAATGACTCAGAAGCTTGACTCTCAGCTTGAACTCGCCGAGAAAATCGAAGCAGTAGACGCCAGAAGAGTGGCCTTTAAGGTGCTCACGACACATTTCATGCCGGACATCGCCGGCAACCTTCGGGCGTTTTCGACCCAAGCATTCAGGTGCAAATCGTGCAGTCGACGTTTTCGCAGGACGCCTCTCAGGGGCAAATGCCCCTTCTGCGGTGGGCCTCTGACTCTTACGGTCTATCGGGGTGGAATCGAGAAGTATCTCGCAGCAGCCCAGAAACTGGTGGACAAGTACAATTTGCCCCGGTATTATTCACAGCGAATCATGCTGGTCAAGGGCGAAATAGACTCGCTGTTTGACAGCAACAAACCCAAGCAGGTCAGCCTAACCGACTTCTCCTGACAAAGCTTTTCTGCAGTGATGGCTCAAGTTATCTGGAGATGCGTCTTGAAAGAGCCGCACAATCCCAAAGCCTATCTAGAGAGTATTCGCAACACCGAGCGGGGTCTACATGCAAGAACGAAAATACTTGCTTCTCTAGAGAATGTGCCGGACAAGGCTGGAGCCATCGCCATGAAGTGTGGCGTGTTGTACGGCGTCGTTATGCATCATTTGAAGTTGCTCGAAACCGAGTGCATCGTGCAACGTACAGGCCGGAAGCCATACGTTTGGAAGCTCACGGGCAGGGGGCAGAGGCGCCTCGTGAGCTCAGGCTGAACGGGCATGAGCAAGGTGAGGTTCCGCATTTTGGGCATCTCCTATTGTACTTCTTGAGCGCAGCCTCCTCAAGGTCGATGCCTAGGACGTTCGCGAGAGAAGCCGTCCAGGCGATTACGTCTGCGAACTCCTCTTCCACATTCTCTCTGCACATACTCGTCAGCGCTTCGCCGAGTTCTTTCACTTCGTCAACAAACCATTCATAGGTTGCTGAGACGCCACGCTTTGCGTCTCTCTGGAAATATAGTTTACGCATTAGGTCCTGAAACTCTGAAATATCCACTTTTGACCCCCACGATTCCTTTTTTGAGAGGCTGGCACTCCATGTTGAGGCAATCACGCATAGGCCATCTGAGCGGCGGGAAACCTGCAGCCTGCTCAAGCTATGAGAGCGCGAAGCAAGTCTGAATCGGGTTCCCTCGAATGGTTTGCTTTCACCGGATTTTCACGTATTTGTAGGCCTCAGTTGCGTTTTCGAAGCAGTAGTGGACTTTCTGGTATGCTTTCCTAAACTCCGCTACGTCGGTTCCGACCCTTTCCGTCGGCTCCTTATCTATCACTACTCGCCTGACGTACTCGGCGATCTGTTCCATTTCGGCCTCCTTCATCCCCAGCCTCGTGACCTCGGAGACGCCCATTCTTATGCCGCCCGGGTGCATGAAATGCCTACCTTCCTTGATGTCCCATGGCAACAGATTCCGATTAATTATTATGTTGGCCTTCTCCAGTGTCTCCTCGATTGTGCCACCGTCGCCATGCTTCGTGATGTCTATGAGAATCACATGTGACTGGGTGAACCCTTTGTGTTCGGCCAACACGTTGAAACCTCCCTCGCACAGTGCCTGACCCAGAGCCTTGGCGTTTCTGACCACTTGACCAGCATAATCGTGTCCGAACTCAAGCATCTCCGCACACGCAACTGTGACGCCCGCAACAGCATGCAGGTGGTGGTTGCTGACCATTCCCGGGAAGGTTGCCTTCTTAATCTTCTCAGCATGCTTCTCCCACGAAAGAATGCCACCATGCTGCGGCCCGAAGAAAGTCTTGTGAGTGCTCAGGCTAACCACGTCCGCTCCTTCCCTGAGCGGGTCCTGAAACTGTTTCCCGGCAATCAACCCTGCAACATGAGCCGCATCGTAGCCCACCGTGGCCCCCACGGAATGTATCGTTTCAGCAAGTTCCTTCACGGGGTGCGGAAAAGGAAAGACGCTGGCGCCAAACATCACAAACTTGGGCGGCTTGCCTTTTGCTGCAAGCTCTTGAATCTTGGCCTTGGCCCTGTCCACATCTATATTCAGCTCCTTGTAGTCCAAGGGCAAATACTCAACTGTAAGTCCCTTGACCGCGCCGGCTGTTCCACCTAGCTCCTTCTTTCCGGAGGTGATGTGCCCGCCGCATGGAATCGACAGAGCAAGCAGAGTGTCGCTTGGTTCGGTGAAGGCCGTGTAGACCGCGAGGTTCGCGACGACTCCTGAGATGGGTCTGACGTCCACGAATTCCGCGTTGTAGAGTCTCTTCATTAGCTCTATGCATTTGAACTCCACCTGATCGATGAAGCGGCAACCAGCGTAGACACGTTCCCCGGGCCATCCTTCGGCATAGCGATTTCCAAAGTCCGTGACAAGTGCTTCCCGGACTGCTGGGCTTGGGATGTTTTCGCTGGCTATCAAGGGAATGCTTTCTTGGAACCATTTGTGATGTTGTTGGAGAAGATCAAACGTGTGATTGTAATCGTCTCTTGGCGTGGACATTGTCGACACCTTTTGGCATCACACTATCACACCGCTTCAGAAATAAAAACTCTTTGAGATAGCACAAGATTAATAATTGGGAAAACGGTAAAACTACGGTGCCGGAAGCGCCGAGTGATTGACCGTGAGCAAGAAGCGAAAAAAAGAAAACGCACCTATGCCTGCTGCAAGCGCGGGGTTGCTTCGTTTCTTTGAGGAGGAAACCGAAGGAATCAAGGTCAGACCTGAGATCCTTGTGATAGCGGCCGTGCTTCTCATACTGGGTTGTGTCTTGGCACAGACATTCATTTAGGTCTGCAAGCTTCAACGGCGAGCAGGCGGATGCAAGACTTCTATCCGCTGGACAGAGTTGAGGTGGATGAATATCTCGCTTCTTTCTTCTCTGCTCGCAACTTGAGGTATCGGCTGCGCGATGGTGGCTCGAAGTATGATGGCCTCCGCGTCGGACAGCCATATCCCGGCAGGTTCACGTGTTACGGCGGCCAGTGTTCCTTCAAAGCCGTAGGAGGAGTCCAGAATCACTCGTATTTGCTTTCCCGAGTTTTTCTCAAGCATGTGAAATATGGTTAGGGGGAGAGTCTGCTCTGGCATAACACTCGCAAAGTGCAGTAGTTGTCGTTTCGGAGATAAAACAGTTGCTGTCCCTAACATATGGAGTCCGGCCAACGCAGAGTTTACTGCCTATGCTCTGACAGTCTCCGGTTGCGGCGCGTGCCTAGTTCCCGCCTGCAACGTTATGCTCATTTCCGCTTTCCTTCCGTATTTCGCGACAATTTAATATGTGAGGCCTTCACTTCTAGGAGAGTCGCTTCAGAGGAATAGCTGTGGAAGCTGAAGACTCTTTGAAGAAGTCTATGGATCAGGCCATAAGGCGATACTCGTCATTGTTCAAGCTTCCTTCAGTAAGAACGATCGTCTGCCTGCTTGCCCTGTTTTGCATCGGAAGCGGAGTGCTTTCCACAATGGTTCTTTCTCCTTCGATTGTAGGATTTGCAAGCGGCCTTTTCCTCGGGGCTACGCTGATAGCCACCTCTGTGGCACTTGACTTCCTCAGTGCGAGAATCGTGCTAAGAGGCGAGACGATTTACAACCTGCGAAGGACAATGGCGCTCTCCCTTTTCGGCTGGCTTCTTTGGCTCACGCTAATCTTCACCGGAGATTTGGTCGCCGCCTTCTTTGGAGCCTCGTGGTGGCTCAGATTTTGCCTCCTGGGATTCGCCGCAGTGGTCATGTTCCGCTTGGTGGTCTTCGGTTCTACATCCGCCGCGTCGTATTGGCGGGTCCTGACGTCCTCGATGCTTCAGCCGCTCTCCTGTGCTGTTCTCTTCGTGTCCTGGTGGATTTTTTTGGCCAATTCCTTGGTGTGGTACTCGCTGCTCTTCTTCCCCGTTTCGATGGTTGTATGCGCGCTCTTCGTCTATGTCTTCCTGTCCTCGCTGAATCACGTAGGGAAACAGACTCTTGGAATCAATTCGCTGACCCTTCTCAAAGCCTTCATGCTGAACTGGGTCTTGGGTCTCAACGCCCCTTTTGAAGAACTGCTTGAGAAACTGGGTGAAGCGAAAGACGTTCAAGTTTCGCTAATCCGGTTTGGAGCATCACGTCCAAAAGCAGTCGTCGCGGTTCCATCGGTTCATCCCGGTCCATTCAGGAACATAGGAAGCAGCCTCTTGCCTTCTCTGCTCAAAGCCAGCCTAGAAAGCAACCTGGATTGCGTCGCATGCGTGCCGCACGGTCTGCTTGGACACGAGTTTGATCTGGCTTCTCAGTTTCAGAACGAAAGAGTCACAACTGACACCCTGACAGCACTTCGTGCCATGAAGTCGTCAGAAGAGATGGCTTCGCCCTTCGTCAAGGTCGGCAATGGACTGGCCACTGCATGCTGTCAGGTTTTCGGAAAATACGTGTTCGTCTCGTTTACGCTCGCTCCTAGGACGATTGAGGACTTGCCTCATGAGCTTGGCTTGTTTGTCGATAAGCAAGCGCAGAAACATGGATTGACCGCATGCGCCATAGTCAACGCCCACAACAGTATTGACGGGGAGGTGGAAGAGCAAGAAGCGTTGAAGTCACTTGAGAACGTTGTCATGGAATGCCTGTCGAGAGTCGTGTCTCTTGAACAGGCGCCATTTAGGGTTGGCGCCGCAAGTCTCGTGCCAGATGAGTTCAGCCTCGAAGACGGAATGGGCAGCGGCGGAGTGACCGTTACGGTGGTTGAAACTGGAGGCAAGAAGTATGCTTACGTGGTGGTTGACGGCAACAACATGGTTTCTGGCTTGCGTGAACAGATCCTCGAAGCCATCAATCCCCTGGGGATTGACGACGGTGAAGTCTTCACAACAGACACCCATTCTGTCAGCGCCCTAGTCCTCAACAGGCGGGGATACCACCCCATAGGTGAAGTGATTGACACTGCAAGACTGATCGAATACATCAAGAAGGCGACGTTGGCTGCTTTGTCAAATCTAGAACGTTCAAAGATGGCCTGCCGAAACATTACGGTTGCCGGCGTCAAGGTGATTGGTGAAAGACAGCTTGAGGCACTGTGCCTTTTGATCGACAGAGTCATTGGAAGAGCCAAGAAGATCGTGCTTCCAGTCTTCAGTGCTGGCGGGCTAGTATTGATGTTGCTTCTGCTACTTGTTTGAGCTAACACTAATAAGGCTGGAGGAGTCCATCAATAATTTCCGAGTGGAAGGGAAGGCCTTGCTGAAGGAAATACGCATTCACGGGCGGGGTGGGCAGGGAAGTGTGACCGCCGCGGAGATTCTTGCCCATGCTGCCTTTTTTGAGGGCAAGTGGGTTCAGGCTTTCCCGTATTTTGGAGCGGAACGCCGAGGGGCACCCGTCAAGGCTTTTGCGAGGATCAGCACTGAGCCACTGCGAGTTCACAGCCAAATTTACACCCCAGACTACGTGATCGTGCTTGACCCGTACATTTACAAGATGGTGGACGTGACCGAGGGGCTGAAACAAGACGGGATAGTAGTGATAAACACGACGAAACGGCCTGAAGACTTGGGACTGAAAGGCCAGCGTGTCGCCACTGTCGATGCGACTGGCATCGCGCTCGAGATGAATCTGCTCGTTGCCGGATCACCCGTGGTGAACACCTCCATTCTGGGCGCTTTTGCGCGGGCAACTGAGGAAGTAAAGCTGCAGAGTATTCTCGAAGCCATTAAGGAAACGTGGTCCGGCGCTGCTGGCGAGAAGAATGCGAAGGCGACCGAGTTGGCTTTTGAACGTCTCAAGAAATGGTGGGGTGGCGAAGCCTGATGGATGCTGTTCAGAAGCGCCGGAAGGATTTGCCTTTGACTCCCCTGTCTTGTCCGAGCGTGGGCAGCATGGGCAAGACCGGTTTCTGGAGGACGTTTCGGCCCAAAGTAGACTATTCGAAGTGCACGCGTTGTACTCTTTGCTGGGTTTACTGTCCAGATGCTGCCATAACGAGGCAGGATGATGACTCGCCGAAAATTGACTACGACTACTGCAAGGGCTGTGGCATATGCTCTAACGAGTGTCCCGCAAAAGCGATCACCATGCACAGGGAGGAAGAGTAGATGGCTCGAATGATAGTCGACACTGCAAATCACATAGCCGGGTACGCCGCCAGAGCCGCCAGAGTAAAGGTTGTCGCAGCCTACCCAATTACGCCGCAGACGACAGTGGTCGAAAAGATCGCCGACTTCGTGGAAAACGGCGAGATGGATGCCGAGTACATACGTGTCGAGTCCGAACACAGTGCGATGGCAGCCTGCATGAGCGCCGCGGCAACCGGAGTGAGAACGTTCACAGCGACGTCCGCCCACGGCTTGGCGTTGATGCACGAGACCCTGCACTGGGCCTCAGGCTCTCGCTTGCCGATTGTTATGGTCGTGGTCAATCGAGCGATGGGAGCGCCGTGGAGCATATGGTCCGACTTCAGCGATTCGCTTTCCCAGCGCGACACGGGATGGATTCAATTTTACTGCGCCGACAACCAAGAAGTCTTCGACACGATAATCCAAGCGTACAAATTGTGCGAGGACGAACGCGTGTTCCTGCCGGCGATGGTCTGCCTCGAAGGCTTCATTCTTTCACACACGTATGCGCCGGCCAAAATCCCAGACCAAGCGAAGGTTGACGATTTCCTTCCACCGTACAAGTCAGGCTGGGTTTTGGATGTTGACAGGCCCTATTCTCATGGAAACCTCGTCTCGCCCGAATGGTACATGGAATTCCGATACATGATTCAAGAGTCAATGGAGAACGCGAAGAGGATAATCCCCGAAATTGACAGGGAATATGGAAAGCAGTTCGGTTCGGAGTATGGAGGACTTATTGAAAGGTACAAGTGCGAGGACGCCGATCTGGTCTTGATGACAATGGGCACCATGGGAAGCGACGCGAAGCTGGCCGTGGACAGCCTGCGCAAAGAGGGATTGAAGGTTGGGGCGGCAAGAGTCCGCGTCTATCGGCCGTTTCCTTCGGAAGAAATCGTGAAGCTTTCCAGAAATGTGCAGATGCTGGCAACAATTGACCGTCACATATCCTTTGGGATGGAGGGATTCTTGGCGTCTGAGGTAAAAGCGTCCCTCTACGCAGTGAAAGATCGGCCTCTTGCAGCCGGATTCATTGCTGGTTTGGGTGGCAGAGACGTGACGGCGCAAACGATAGAGAAAATTGCCAAGAAGTCCTTGGGTTACATGCATGCGGGCAAAGTGGAAAGGGAAACTGACTGGGTTGACCTGAAGGAGTAGAGACCGTGGTGACAATCAAGGAACTGCCCAAAGAGGAGTATCTGCTTAAAGGCCATGCGGCCTGTGCAGGATGTGGACCAGCAATCTCCCTGCGACTTCTTCTCAAGGCGTTGGGTCGAAGGACAATATTGGCCGTTCCAGCGTGTTGCACAACTGTGATCCAAGGGCCATACCCGTTCACGTCATCTGCTGTGCCTCTTCAGAACGTGCTTTTCGAGTCCACAGGAGCCGCTGCCTCCGGAATAGTTGCAGCTCTGCACCAAAGGAATCTGAAGGACATAACGGTGGTCGGCTGGGCCGGAGATGGTGGGACAGTTGACATTGGAATTCAGGCCCTGTCTGGCGCGGCTGAACGTGGAACAAACTTCATCTATGTATGCTACGACAACGAGGCCTACGGGAACACTGGAATGCAGCGCAGCGGCGCCACGCCGTACGGTGCTTGGACCACTACGACGCCTTCTGGGAAGCGTGAACGGAAGAAGGACATGCCTATGATAATGGCGGCTCACCGAATACCATACGTGGCAACCGCCTGCACGTCATATCCCATGGATTTTGTGGCGAAACTGAGAAAGGCCAAGGAGATCCAAGGCACGAAGTACATTCACCTGCTGACGCCGTGCCCCACTGGCTGGAGATGTGACACCAGCAAGACCGTCGAGCTTGGGCGGTTGGCGGTGCAGAGCGGCGTATGGGCGCTTTACGAGATCGAGGCTGGGAAGTTCAAACTCAATTCTCCGAGCGACAGGCTCATCGAAAAGGCAAAACGCAAGCCCGTAAGAGAATACTTCGCCCTGCAAGGGAGATTCCGAAGCCTGAAGGACGAAGACATGGAGAGAATCCAAAAGTGGATAGATGAAGACTGGGAGCAATACAGCAGACTTACGTCAGGCAGTGCGTCTGAACTCTCACTGTACGGAAAAATATAAGCTGAGCTCACCACATAGACTTCTTTGCGAGGCAACCCATTGTTCACCAATGGACGTGGTGATTAAAGCATGCCCAATGAAAAGCCAAGGAAGATCCTGAAGAAAGAGAAGGCAGCAGACCCGGCAGAAGCACCTCAAACCCTTCAGACGCCCGAAACCACAGGCAAAGTCGGCGAGAACGTTGTACGCATAGGCAAGAAGCCCGTGATGAACTACGTCATTGCGTGTATGACCTTTCTGAACTCTGGTCAGAACAAGATCGTGGTGAAGGCCAGAGGACGTGTTATCTCCAGAGCAGTTGACACAATAGAGCTGCTGAGACGGGCCTTTGCGAAGAACCTCCAGATTGAAAGCATAAGACTGGGTACCGAAGAAGTTGCGAGAGAGACAGGACAGAAGTCCAAGGTTTCAGTGATCGAGATAACGGTGTCAAAGCCATAAGTTGCTTTTTCCGGCATCAAATCGCAACGGAAACCTGCACACGGACGTAGCGGCAGACCTGTTACATGTTGGCTTGTGCGAGGTTGCATAGTTAGCTATATAAAACTGTCTTTTCTAATCGTTAGACTCCGACTGGTGATGTAGGATGGGCAGTTATCCAAAAATAGTTGTCACTCCCCCCGGACCCAAGGCAAGAGATCTTGTCAAGAAGGACGAGAGGTTGATTTCTCCTTCATACGGGCGTTTCTACCCTTTGGTTGTTGATTCAGGAAAAGGTTGCATCATAAGGGACGTGGACGGTAACGAGTACATAGACTTCAACTCCGGCCTTGTCTGCATGAACGTAGGTCACAATCATCCCCGAGTGGTTGCGGCCATAAAGAACCAGTGCGACCGGTTTTTGCACTACTCAAACACGGACTTCTTTTACAAGGAAACGCTTGACATTGCGGAGCGGCTCGTCGAGATCACCCCCGGAAGTGACGAAAAGAAAGTCTACTTTGGCAACAGCGGTGCTGAAGCAATCGAGGCGGCGATAAAACTTGCCAAGTGGCACACTCGCCGGCAGCTCTTTATCGGCTTCATAAGCGCCTTCCACGGGCGCACTGTCGGAGCACTGTCCCTCACGGCGAGTAAACCAACTCAAAAGCGCCACTTTTCCCCCCTCATGCCTGGAGTCACGCACGTGCCTTATCCGTACTGCTATCGATGCCCGTTCAAACTCACCTATCCTGAATGCCACTACTGGTGCGTCGACTTCATCGACGAATACGTCTTGCAGAAATACGTCCCGCCGGAGGACACCGCTGCCGTCGTGGTCGAACCCATACAGGGTGAAGGAGGATACGTTGTTCCACCGCCTGAATACTTCCAGAGATTGAAGAAGATCATAGACAAGTACGGCTTGCTGCTAATTGACGACGAAGTGCAGTGTGGCATGGGCAGGTCGGGCAAGTGGTTTGCGATCGAACACTGGAACGTTGAACCTGACATTCTGTGCACTTCCAAGGCACTTGCGTCCGGGTTGCCTCTGGGCGCAACAGTTGCGAAGGCAAAAGTCATGGATTGGGTCGCAGGCTCCCACGCGAGCACGTTCGGCGGGAACCCGCTGTCGTGCGTCGCCGCAAGCGCAGTGATCGACACGATAAAAGAGGAGAAGCTTCTGGACAACGCGGCAAAGCAAGGCGCGCACATAATGAAGAGGCTCGGCGAGCTGAAAGAACAGTGCGAGATCGTAGGCGACGTAAGGGGCAAAGGCTTGATGATAGGCATGGAGATAGTTGAGAACAAGACTAGCAAGAAACCTGCGCCACAGAAGGTCAGCGAGATCATGACGCGCTCTTGGAAGCGGGGAATAAGCGTGATCAGCTGTGGCGCGTCGACAATCAGGGTTGCGCCCCCGCTGGTGATCACAAGAGAGCTCGTGGATGCTGCACTGGACATAATCGAGGACGTTACGAGGCAGGTTGAAAAGGAAGCCTAGTCAATCGTGTGTTGACATGGAGATTCAGAGACTCAGAATACGTGACTATGAAGAGATGATTGGGCTCTGGGAAAGGGCAGGGCTGCCATACAAGCCAAGAGGGCGCGACAGCAGGGAGGCGATCGGACGACAAATGCGCCTCCATCCCGACTTCTTTCTCGGTGCTTTTGAGGGCGAACGCTTGATTGGAGCAGTCATAGTCAGCAGCGAAGAGAGGAAGGGATGGATCAATCGTCTTGCCGTGGAGCCGGATTATAGAGGACGCGGAATTGCCAGTGCTTTGATAGCCGAGTCCGAGAAGGTCCTCAGAAAGCACGGAATCAGGATTTTGGGCTGCCTGATTGAGGAGACGAACGTAGTTTCGAAGGAATTGTTCAAGAAATGCGGCTATTCTGAACTGCGAAACATCATCTACTTCAGCAAACGCGACGATGACGAGTCGTAGCGCATCGGAGTTGGCGGTCTTACAGGCTTTCATCAGACTCTGGCGGTGAAAGACCGAATGACCTATCCTAGCAGTCAATTTTCATGCCTCTTCCAGGTTCGCACAGTGCAAAGATCAGGACCCAGTCAATCCTCAATACAATATAGTTATCTTTGGAAAGGGTAACTCCTTCCTGAACATCTGCTCGGCATTCTTGACTAGAATCTTCTGGCAGTGGATCATGCATGTGCCGTGACGTCTTGTGCAGAGTGTCCCGGAGGTTTCGCTAGAAGTCGCGAGGTTTCGCGATGACTTCTCTTATCTTCAGATCAAAGAATCTTGCTGAGTGTGCTGGGCTTATTCTTAGCGCGGTGTCCGCTCCGCTTCCTGTGCCGGCGATCGCCACCACGTCTCTGTCAACCGGTATCAAGCCGGCGTCCGCCGCCATCAAAGCTATTTCAACACATACCTTGGTTCCCTCGCCCATTCGTCTCAGCACGTTTGCCATTAGCTCCAAGGGCTGAATTGTCCCGAAGTCTTTGCGGACTGCTCTTTCAACGCTGCTCAGGGCATGAGTGCCCGAGAAGATTCTGGCGCCATGAGCCAGTATCTCTTGCTCGTGTTCTTTTTCCAGTTCGGTTTTCCCGTTTTCCCGGAAGCCAAAACAGTGTGTTACGACGACCACATTGCGGTCCTTGAGGATTGTGGCAGCTTTTGCGCCTGTCTCCCCAGTTGTCGAGGCAACAACCGCGTCTCTTATTCCTTCTTTGTCGAGATAGTTCTTGACGACCTGTAGCAGTTGGTCCGTGTTCTGTTCACCCGATCTGTCGAAGTAAACGGTTTTCTTCTCAACGAAGGCCATTATCCTTTCGCCATCCGCCCCCAGCTTGTCCGACTTTTTCATCTTGTCATCTCCTAGTGTTTCAGCGTCTTATGTGCTTTCCCTTGACAGGTTTTCTTTTGATATCAGTCCCACAGACTTCACACTTGGCGGCTTTGTAGTCGGCAGGGTATCTCTTGTGGCAAGCAGGACAGTACCTGACCCACAGCAGATGTTTGCGAATGCCGAACGTGACCAGAGACGCGAATTCCAGCCCCATTTGAGTTGCGACGTTCTGGATGGAATAGTCGTCAGTGATTATGAGAGGAAGACAGCCGGCTGTCTTGAGTTCAAGCGCCAAAGCCAGCACCTGCAGGTCAGTTTCTGACAGGAAATATTCGTCTCCAACAAGTGACGCTGCTGCCCGGGCCTTTTCCAAGAATACCTTTTCCGGCGTTTCAACTGATATTCTTCCATTCTCAACCGCCATTTTCACTCTCAAGCGGACGATCGATTCGCCGTCTACTTCTTTCATGACCGAAGGGACAGTATACTGCTTTTGCTTGACAGCAAAGGGGTCAAGGCCAGCAATTATGGCGGAAGTATCTAGCACTATGACCTGCTGGCCAGCGTTGCTCTTTGATTGCTTCATTTTATGCCCTTGAACAGCAGCCTGCTTCTGAGGCGGTGATAGAAATTCTCTCTGAACCGTATAAATGATGTTTGATTCTTGGACTTCGTTATCGTGAGCGCCACCTTCTTGGAGTCGACCAGTTGTCGATGATGACCATCAACCAGTACAAGTATCTTCTTTGGTCTCTCGATTTCGATCATGAGCTTCGTGTCTGCCGGAAAGACTATCGGCCTGAAAACGCTCAGTGGGCAGATGGGCGTAAGAACGAATGCGTTGACACCGAGGTCAAGCACAGGGCCGCCGGCAGAGAGAGAATAGCCGGTGGATCCGGTTTGCGTGGCGATCATCAGCCCGTCAGACTGACAGTTGATGATTGGCCGCGTGTCCTTGAGTATTCTTGTGTACAAGAGCTTCGCCGGTTCGTCAGCAGCGACCACGACTTCGTTCAGCGCCTCTGGAAACACCAAGCCTCCTGCATTCGTTGACAGTTTCATGCATCTTTCGATGCTGTATTGTCCATTCAGGCAATTGTCCACAGCCTGCAAAGCGTCTTTCGGCCCCACTTCCGTCAGGAAGCCCCGCACCCCCATGTTTATGGCAAGTATAGGCGGCTCCGGCTTGGGAATAGATATGCACGTCCTCAGTATGGTGCCGTCGCCGCCGATCGTTATTATCAAGTCCGTTTTCATGCGTTCCAGAGGGACTACTTCTGCTTCGATGTTCATCTTTTCTGCCAGTGTTTGTTCGAGACAGACGGTCACTCCTTTCGTCTTCAGGTGCTCCGCCAGTTCTCCTGCAAGTCTGATGGCGTTTTTCTTGTCAAAACGAGCGACCAGACCGGCGCTTCTGAACAACAATTTCACCTTTCACTAGTAGGCGAGACCTTAAGCTATATATGGATGTTGTTTGAGATTGCTGTGTATCCAGCAAGGTGGGTTAGCGACTGTATGAGCAAGCCTGTTGATGTTGGGAGCCTACGTGTTGGCGGGTACATGATAATTGACGGTGAGCCATGCCACATCGTCGACATATCGAAGTCGAAGCCCGGAAAGCATGGTTCTGCCAAGGCAAGAATCGTTGCTATCGGCATATTCGATGGGGTGAAGCGGAGTTTCGTCAAGCCGGTCGATCTCAATGCGGAGGTTCCGATTATCGACAAACGAATGGGGCAGGTTTTTGCGGTGAATCCTTCGGGCGTCCAAGTGATGGATTTGGAGACTTACGAGTACTTTGACGCTCCTTTTCCGCAGGATGAGGAGATGAAGTCCAAACTTGCGGCTGGCGTGGAGATTGAATACTGGCGCATACTCGGCAGGCTAAAGATTGTGAGAACAAAATAGGCCGCATAGAGTCTGATTCTTGGCTCAAGCGGTCATGTGTTGCCGTGTGACGTTGGCCGTTTCAGCTCCACCAGTCCCAGTCCACTGCCTTGAAACCGACATATAGGACCAACAGCATGAGTCCCCAGCTCAGAGCGGTCCCGGCGATCTTGAGAAAGTCGTAAGGTACGTAGGCGTAGTTTGCCCATGCACTCACGCCACCCAATCCTATGAGAAATAGAAAGAACATTGCAATGTGAATAACTCTCTCTACCGCCAAGGGTCCGTCACCGGTCTTGCTGCCCGGGAAGTATCGTTGGCTTTGTGTTAAAAGACTTTCGTCAACGTTTATCTCACTATCTCACGTTAGATAACGTTTGAAGCCGATGATGCAAGAAGAGCCGTCTGATCTGTGACGATATTCATAGTCCTGAGGCTTCGTTGCTTATCGTTGAGCTGGTCAACTATCGCTTGTGAAGGCGGGGCAAGCGGACGGAGAGCATGCCTTTCTTGAACTGGGTCTTTATCTTGTCCATGTCCACGGGTACTGGAATGTGTGTTTGGTACCGAAACTCATGGAATTCGCCTTTGTAATGTGTTATGCCGAATTCGTCAAGACAGACTTTTCTTTTCATTTGAGCCGTGATTTCCAGCGTGTCATCGTCTATCAACGTGATTTTGATCTTGCTCTTTTCGGCGCTGGGCAAGTCAACCGTGATCAAAACTTCGGTCGACGTTATTCTCATCTCATGCAATGGCTCCATAGCACGCAGTCTCAGGTCCCAGCTTGGCCTCTCTGACAATTCTCTGCCAAAATGCTCCATCCATTCTTCCAGGTCTTCGAAATATTCATTGGCTCTTTCGAAGAACGGGCGTTTTCTTTGAATCGACACTTCCATCCGACCTCCTCATGAAACATACATTGGAATGTCGAATTCCTGTCCCTTCTTCATCTTCGTCATTTCCTGTTGGGTCCTTTTCATGACGTCTCTTGCTCTCAGGCGAATCTCCTCTCCCTTCTCCAGCAGTTCTGCAACATCTATTTTGACTCCTGTGATCCTTGCGAGGCTTTTCAGCACCTCTGCAGCAGCTTCAGGATCTGGATAGTTGGCGAAGCACTGCGCAACCAAGATCAGCGCTGGTGAATTCTTTTGAGCGGCACGCCGAAGCATGACTGCTTGGGGCCCGACCATGTAGCCTTCCATGAGAACCTCTATTCCGTTATCCTTCAGTGCCTTCATCGTTTCAAGGCCCGAAACGGCTGCGAAGACCTTCAGCTCCTGAACGTCCTGTCTGTCCTGTATGGGAATGCCGCTCAGAGAAATCATCATTTTCACGTCTTTGCTCTTCGCCCATTCAATCAAAACATCCATTATCGGATAGATAAGATCAGTCTGTATCGGGACCTCTGATATCGCGAGGAGAATGTCGTGGTTCGCGAAGATCCTTATTGGAGAGTGGGGTAGCCCTTCATGGAGCACAACCAGGGGCGGCAGCAGCTCCGACTCTATGTAAGCAACTTCATTCATGTTCAACTCTTCTATCAAGTGCGAGGCAGCAATCACTCCTACCAGCCCGACGTCGGGAAAGCCGAAAAGCATTGTCATCCCAGAAGGCACCTTGTTCTTCTCCACAATCCGTATCTGTTCGCTCATGCGACGATCACCAAATATCACTAGAACCGGGCGGTGTAAAAAGGTTATTGGGGCTAAGTTTAAAGAACGGAACACCACCTAGTCTGTAGACAAACAAAAGACAGGAGAAGAAAATGTCGCTAGAACGTCTGGGTTCGTCTCTCTACGACGCGTTGAAGAAGGTCTTCAAAGCGTCCGTAGTGGACGAGGCAACCGTCAAAGAACTCGTTCACGACATTCAGAAAGCTCTGCTTCAGGCAGACGTAAACGTCAGACTCGTGCTTGATATCTCAAAAAGAATCGAAGAGAGAGCGCTGAACGAGAAAGTCCCGCCAGGAGTTTCAAGACGCGAACACGTCATCAAGGTAGTCTATGAAGAGTTGACCCGCTTTCTGGGTGAAAAGCCTGTCCCTCTCAAAGTCGAACCCGGAAAGAAGAAAATCATAATGCTCGTTGGGATTCAGGGCTCGGGAAAGACTACTGCTGCCGCAAAGCTGGCGCGATACTTTCAGAAACGAGGCTTGAAGACCGCGTTGATCTGTGGGGACACATTTAGGCCTGGAGCATATGCGCAGCTTCAGCAACTTGCGAGCCGAGTGAATGTCCCTCTGTATGGTGATCCGAAGGCCAAAGATTCCGTCAAGACAGTGATGGAAGGCCTGAAACAGTTCGGCGAAAAAGACCTCATTATCGTGGATACGTCGGGCAGGCACAAGGAGGAGCAGGACCTCATAAAGGAGATGAAGATGCTTGAGAAGAATATCAGACCCGACGAAGTCATGCTGGTGATCGACGGCACCATCGGGCAGCAGGCGATGGTCCAAGCGAAGGCCTTCAATGAGGCCACGCCGATCGGTTCGATTCTCGTCACGAAGCTGGATGGGTCAGCGCGTGGAGGCGGCGCACTTTCCGCCGTTGCCGCAACTGGCGCGCCGATAAAGTTTGTAGGCACAGGCGAGAAAGTTGAGGATGTCGAGGCCTTTATTCCTTCACGATTTGTTGGGCGTCTTCTTGGCATGGGTGACTTGGAGACGCTTCTGGAGAAGGTGCACGAAGCAGAAGTGGCCGTTCCAGCGAAGAAGGCGAAGGCCATTTTGAGCGGAAAGTTCACGCTGACCGACATGTATGAGCAGTTTGAAGCGATGAAGGGGATGGGCGCTTTCAAGAAGCTCTTGGCAATGATACCCGGCATGTCATACAAGATCCCTGACGAGATGTTGGAGACGGCTGAAGGCAAACTCGAGAAGTGGCGTGTGATGATTCAGTCTATGACGCCCGGGGAGAAGGAGAACCCGAAGATATTCAACGCTTCGAGGATGAAGCGCGTTGGGAGAGGTTCGGGTACCAGCGAAAAGGAGGTCAAGGAGCTTCTGAAACAGTACGTGGTGATGCAGAAGATGTTGAAGACGCTGAGGAGAAAGAAGAGACTGCCGTTCTTCGGTAAGGGAGCAGGAGCTTCTTTTGACATCAAATGACCCGAGTTGCGACAGCAAGGCTGATCCACCGCATGGATATTTTGCGTAAAGCCGTGAAGATGCTTTCAAGCTATGCACTGTGCGATCACTGTTTGGGCAGGCAACTTGCTCTTCTTGGGCATGGAATAGAAAATGATGAAAGGGGAGGGGCGATCAAACTAGTCCTTGAGTTCAAGGCTCATGAGGCAGTGCTTTCGGGAAACCAGAGAAGTCTGAAACTGCTGGAGGTCTTGGCTTTGAATGGTTTCTGCGAAACCGCAGAGCAAACGCTCGGACTTTTGGGCAAGCCTCTTTCATCAAAAGTCCACCGCCGCAAATGCTTCCTGTGCGAGGATACCTTCGCCAGTTGCAGCGATCTGGCAAAGATGGCCTTGGAACTGCTCAAGGAATATGAGTACTCGAGTTTTCTGGTGGGCGTTGAGCTGCCCGTTCACGTGGCAGAACGGGAAGACGAGTTCAAAGCCGCGTTCGAAGTTGATCGCGGAGAGAGTTTGCGGAACGAATTTGGCCGCGTCGTTGGGAAAATTATAGTGGAGAGCACAGGAAAGTCTGTGGACTTCAAGAGACCGGAGGTCGTTGTGCTCGTCAACCCATTTACCGGCAAGGTAAGGCTTCAAGTGAACCCTCTCTTTGTCGGTGGGCGTTACCGAAAGCTCGTCAGAGACATACCTCAGTCCAAATGGTTCTGCTCCAAATGCCGCGGAAAAGGCTGCAAACAATGCGGTTGGACAGGAAAGATGTATCCTGAATCAGTGCAGGAAATAGTTGAGAAGCCTATACTGGAAGCTGCTGGGGGCGTCGAAGCTTCGTTTCATGCGTCTGGAAGAGAAGACATTGACGCGAGGATGCTGGGCAAAGGTCGCCCCTTCGTGCTTGAAGTATCAAAACCGAAGAAGCGGTTTCTGAATCTTGCCAAGCTGGAAGAGGCAGTGAACGCGTCTGGAAAGGGAAAGGTTGAGATTATTGGTCTTAGGCTCGCAGACAGAGAAGGCGTGAGGCTGTTGAAGAAGTCGGAGGCTACGCAGAAGAGATACCGCGTTCTGGTAGAGTTTGAAAAGGAAGTCAGCGAAGAGGAACTGCAAGCACTGAAAAATGCGCTTGCGAACGTGGTCGTGAAGCAAAGGACGCCTCTGCGCGTGTTGCATAGGCGGGCTGACTTGACGCGGGAAAGGTACATATACGAGCTGAACGTTAAGAGGTTGTCGCCAAAAAAGGCCGAGATGAAAATTCGGTGCCAAGGAGGACTGTACGTCAAGGAACTGGTGACTGGTGATGAAGGAAGAACAGTGCCCAGTGTCTCTGAAATCCTCAGCAATAAGGCAAGTCCTCTGAAACTCGATGTTCTGGAAATTGTGATGGACAAGTGAGTGGAGTAAGGATGGTTAAGAAGTCCAAGGGATATCGTTCCGGGGCGCGTCGTCTCTTGACGAAGCCGAGTAGGGAGCGGGGCAAGCTGAGACTGAGCAAACTGTTACATGAGTATGTGCCTGGAAGTCAGGTCGTTATCATGATAGACTCAAGCGTTCACAAGGGTATGCCACATAGGCGCTATCATGGGCGAGTTGGCACCATAGTTGACAGACGCGGGCGAAGTTACGTAGTGAACGTTTCACAGGGAGATGCTATGAAAGAAATAATCGTCAGGCCGGAGCATTTGGAGCCTTTTAAGAGTGATTGACATGTCAGAGAGAAAAAGTGGAAAGCAACTCACTCTTCCAGAAGTCAAGAGGCAACTTGAGGCGATAGGGGAAGAGAATCTCGATCAGCTTCAACGTCGGACGTTCGATTACATATCGAAATTCTCGAAGATTGACGTTGAAGCTGCCGGAGAGCTTGTTGGTAAGCTTGTCTCCGATTTTGGGTTAGAGGAAGGAGAAGCTGTACAGATAGTCAATTGCATGCCTGGAAGCATTGAGGAGTTGAGGGTCTTCCTTGCGGGTGGGCGGAAGATTATTGAGGCGTCGAAGCTTGAGGCTATTGTGAGTCTTTTGAATGAGCACCGGAAATTGAAATAGTCTCTTAAATAGCAACTGTTTTTAAGCAATAAGAAACAAGATAGAGCCTAGTATGACCATGACCGAAAAGCGATACGAAGAGCATGCCTACGTGCTAGACTTCCTTCTGCATGGCCGTCCGGGCGTACATGTTTCGGGCCGTGCTGGCTACCGAGCGGGAGCCTTGGTTCAACTGGTCGGGGAAGAATTCTTCACACTGCTGGAGGCACTTGTAAAAGAGGGGGTAGTGCTCAAGCCTCATGACAGAGTATTCGTCGGCAAAGAGGCGCGGAACGAGATCACGTACATAGTGGGACGCATAGGGTACGAGGAACTCACAGCCGCCGCAAAGACAGAGCTTGCAATGGTAATCGGCGAAATCGTTTTGAACCGGCAGAAATGGTTCGTTGACTTCTTCAACACTGCCCGCGCAATCACCCCTCGCATGCACGCGCTGGAACTGGTTCCGGGAATCGGAAAGAAATACATGTGGCAGGTCATAAATGAGCGGGAGAAGAGGCCTTTCGAGAGTTTTGTTGATCTGCAGAAACGCACGGAACTGCCCAACCCTGTCAAGCTGATCACGAAAAGAATCGTAGAAGAGCTTGTGGGCGACAGCAAATATCGCCTTTTCACGAGGGCTCAGTAGAGGCTCTGTATCGGTCACTGGTCAACATGAGCTTACTTGAACAAACGAAGCTCCTACTTCGAAGCTATCGAATATTTCCGAAGAAGCGACTTAGCCAGAACTTCATGGTCGAACCATCCATTTTTCGACAGATGGCTCACTACGCCTCACTCACGTCGGAAGATGTCGTGCTGGACATTGGCGCCGGATTCGGCTTTCTCACGGCTTATCTCGCTGACAAATGCGCCGCCGTGCTGGCCGTCGAGGCCGACACGCAACTTGCGACCTTCCTAATCGAACAACTTGCGCCCTTGGAAAACGTGAAGGTGATTCCCGGCGACATTTTCAAAGTGACGACACCACAATTCAGCAAGATCGTTTCAATCCCACCATACCATGTCTCCTCGCGGCTGCTTCGCTGGGTTCTCGGGCAACATTTTGAGTGCGCCGTTCTGGTGCTTCAGAAAGAATTCGCAGGCCGGCTGGTGGCCATGCCGGGAAGCAAGGAATACGGCTGGCTTACTGTGCTCACGCACTATCGTGCGGAGGTCGAACTCCGGGATGTCGTTTCGAGAAGGCTGTTCTATCCTCAACCGAAGGTTGACTCAACTATCGTGTGTCTGAGGCTCAGGAGGTCGCCTCCCTTCAGATTGTCAGACGAGAAGCTGTTCGAGCAGCTCCTGCGTTCGCTTTTCACACAGCGCAACCGCAAAGTCAAAAACGCGGCAACATCTTTCCTTCGAGGCGTACTCCACGCTGACAGCGCACATGCTACAGAGACCGCAGGAATTCTTCCGTTTCGTGATAAGCGCGTGCGGGATCTCCAGCCTGAGGATTTTGGAGTTTTGACGAATGCTGTCAACGGATGACCGAGTGTCTTTCGGAGACTGCACTTTTGCCGTCTGGAAAAATGTCTACAGGCCTGCTGAAGACTCATTTCTATTCGCGGAAAATCTCAAAGTTGCAGAGAATTCCGTTGTCCTTGACGTTGGAACGGGCTGCGGCATTTTAGGCATAATCGCAGCCGCCAGCTCGGCCAGAGTTGTTGCGACTGACATAAACCCAATCGCCGTTCGCTGCGCAAAACAGAACGCTCAGACAAATAAAGTCACGCCGAGAATGGGCTTCCTACAGGCTGACCTCTTCGCGCCAATAGCCAGAAAGATGAAATTCGACCTCGTGCTGTTCAACGCTCCATACCTTCCCTCAGAGCCCGGCGAAGACGACTCGTGGCTTGCGAAGGCATGGGCGGGCGGCGTCTCAGGAAGACAGATAATAGACCGTTTCATACGCGGCGTCCCACAGGTTCTGAGACGTGGAGCACGTGTGCTGCTGATGCAGTCAACGCTTTCAGGCGTTCAGGAGACTTTCGAACGGCTTCACGTCGAGGGGCTGAAGGGTAGAATTCTTGCGAAACAGGACTTGCCGTTTTTTGAGACGATAATGCTTGTTGAAGCCCGATGGGAAGGTTGAGTGTGCGATTTTTCTGCCACAAACAAAAGGGTGGGTGGGCTATAGGCCCAGCAGCCCTACGAGGTTGTACTGTATGATCAGCGTGGCGAACAGTGTTCCGATCAGCGACATCACCGTGATCATCGTGTTCAGCGAAGGTCCAGCAGTGTCCTTGAAGGGGTCCCCCACGGTGTCGCCGATTACGGCGGCTTTGTGCGCGTCCGAGCCTTTTCCGCCGTACTTGCCTGTTTCTATGAGCTTCTTTGCGTTGTCCCACAAGCCTCCGGCATTTGACATCAACAGGGCCAAAAGTAGGCTGGAGAATATTGCACCGGCGAGCAATCCTGCTAAGGCTTCAATGCCTCCGATGAATCCCACTGCGAGAGTTGCGGCGATGATCGTGATGCTGGCCGGCATCAGTTCACGCAGGGCACCTCTTGTTGCAATGTCGACGCAGCGTCCGTAGTCAGGCTTGACGCCTGGTTTGCCTTCTTTCAGACCTGGTATCTCTCTGAATTGCCTCCTTATTTCCTCGATCATTCTGGAAGCGTTTCTGCCCACTCCTAGCATCACCATTGCTGAGAACAAGGCTGGCATCGCCACTCCAATGAGCGCGCCGAACAGCAGGTACGGGTTCATTAGGCTGAATGTTACTGTGACTTTTGGGTCTGTTGGCGGAAGCGTCGGGAACTTGTTTCGTAGTGCCTCTTCCGCGGTTGCTTTGAATGCGGCGAGCAATGCGATGACTGTCAGGCCGGCTGCGCCTATTGCGAAGCCTTTGGTTATGGCTTTTGCAGTGTTACCGGCGGCGTCAAGTTCATCTGTCACCGCTACGACTTTTTCGCCTAAGGCGGACTGTTCCGCTATTCCTTTTGCGTTGTCCACGATTGGACCGTAGGCGTCGTTTGAGACGGTGAGTCCGACGATGGACAGCATGCCCAGTGCGGCCATCGAGATTCCAAAGACCGCGAATTCAAGCCCGTACGATGATCCGCCGAGGGGTTCACAGAGTTTGTACGAGACTGCGGCGGCGGCTGCAATTCCGACCAATGGCAACAGGACGCTGCGCAGGCCGTATGAGAACCCGGTTATGATGTTTATTGCGGGGCCGGTTTGCGATGCTTCAGCGGTCTTGAGGACTGGCGCCTTGTCTTCGGACGTGAAGTAGTCTGTTGTGACTCCGATTATGATTCCAGCTACGAGGCCGACCATTGCGGCTCCCCAGATTCGCCATTCGTAACCTAGATAGTACGTTGTCGCCGCCGTCAGGATTCCGAAGATCGTGCACGTGATGTAAGTGCCCATGTTGAGCGCGCTGCCCGGGGTTCCCTGTTTGCCAACTCTAACCGTCAACGCTCCTATCACCGCTGCAAGTATGCCCGAGCTAGCGAACACCAATGGAATCTGCAGATAGATTCCTGCAGAGCCCGGAAGAGTGTTGAGGACGGTTCCGAGGATCATTACTGCAAGTATGCTCGCCACGTAGGAGTCGAAGAGGTCAGCGCCCATTCCGGCGACGTCTCCGACGTTGTCGCCCACGTTGTCGGCGATCACGGCGGGGTTTCTCGGGTCATCTTCAGGAATGCCGAGTTCGACTTTGCCCACTAGGTCCGCGCTGATGTCAGCCGTCTTGGTGTAGATGCCTCCGCCTGCTTTGGCGAAGAGGGCAAGTGAGCTTGCGCCGAAGCTGTATCCGAGAACTATGCCGGCGTCGTTGGTTGCCCAGTACACGATGCTTATCCCGAGGAGTCCCACGCCCACGACGGCCAATCCCATTACGGCTCCGCCGCGGAAGCCCACTGAGAATGCCTTGTTCAGTCCTTCCTTTGCTGCGTTGGCTGTCTTTGTGTTGGCTTTGGTTGCGATGTTCAGCCCCAGAAGTCCTGCCATGGCGGAGCAGAATGAGCCGAAGATGTATGCTAGCGTGATCTGGACGTTTTTCAGTGGCTGAGCATCAGTGCCCCAGAGAGGTGTAGGCAGGAAGATCACAAGGAATATGGATACTATCGCTACGAATATTGCCAGCGTCATGTATTCTCGCCTGAGAAAGGCTGATGCGCCTTCCCGGATTGCCCCTGCGATTTCTTTCATTCTTTCGGTTCCGCTGTCTTGCTTGTCCACGTACCTGTAGAAGTACAGTCCCACCACGATTGAGATAATGGCAGATAGTGGCGCTATGAGCCACGGGTCAAACGTCATCATTCACTTCTCCTTCTTCTCCATCAAGTTTGTGAAGTCAGTGAGTTATAACTTCGCTAATAAATCTATTTGTCGAAAGATATTCCTCGTAAGAAAAACATAAAAGCGCCTGCTGAAATGGCAATACTATTCCGATCGGGAGTGGGGAAGACGTCCAAATCGCCGCACGCCGCAGAGGCTAAAGCGATTCTTCTGGAACTGAACACCAGCGAAGGTGGACTGAGCCAGGAGGAAGCGCAGAAACGCCTTGCAAGGTTTGGCCCCAACGAGTTGAAGAAGGAGAAGAGAGCCTCTCCTATCAAGCTCTTTCTTGAACAGTTCTCCGACATTCTCATCATAATATTGCTGATCGCGACAGGCCTCTCTCTGGCCATAGGAGAAATCGCCGACGCGCTTGTCATTTTCGCAATAGTCTTGGCATGCGCAATTCTGGGGTTCGTGGAAGAATACCGTTCCGAGAAGGCGCTGGAGGCGCTGAAGAAGATGACTGCGCCAACAGCCATGGTGCTGCGTGACGGGCGAGAAGTGAAGATCCCGACAGGCCAGATGGTTCCGGGCGATGTTGTCCTGCTGTACACGGGAGACAAGGTTCCTGCTGACGGGAGACTCATTGAGGCGGTCAACCTGAAGATGGATGAGTCATCATTGACCGGAGAGTCCGCCCCCGTCAACAAAGACATCGTCCCGTTGCCTGGGGAGACGCAGCTTGCTGAGCGGAGGAACATGGCGTTCACAGGCACGGTTGTCGTCTACGGCCGTGGAAAGGCCGTTGTGACCTCAACCGCAATGGAGACAGAATTTGGGAAAATCGCGAAAATGGTTCAGATGACTGAGGAGGAAGAGACTCCTCTTGAGAAGAGAATGGCGTCTGTGGGCAAGTGGATCGGCATTCTGTCAGTCGGAATCTGTTTGGGAGTGGCGGCGATAGGCATCATTGAGGGGCGTGAGATTCTTGATATGGTGCTCTGGGGAATCAGTCTCGCTGTGGCGGCGGTGCCTGAGGCGTTGCCGGCAATCGTGACTGGCACGCTCGCGATTGGCATGTATCGCATGGCCAAGGTGAACACGATAGTCAAGCGGCTTCCGGCCGTTGAGACATTGGGATGCACGAGCGTGATATGTTCCGACAAGACCGGGACAATGACAAAGGGAGAAATGACCGTACAAAGAATATACGTAAACGACGCCATCATCAAGGTTTCAGGAGTGGGCTACGAACCCACGGGAGACTTTCTTTTCGAGGACAAAAAGACCAGTCCTTCCGACGAGACCCTCAGGACGCTGCTGAAAGTCTCTGCACTCTGCAACGACGCAAAACTGGAGAAGGAAGCCAAGACCGAAAGATGGATCATCAAAGGCGATCCGACTGAAGGCGCACTCGTGGTCGCCGCAGCCAAAGCAGACGTCTGGCGCGAGGATCTGGAACAACAGGAGCCGCGAATAGGCGAGATTCCGTTCTCTTCAGAGAGAAAATGCATGACCACCGTTCACCTTTCTGGGAAGAAGAAATTTGCGTACACAAAAGGGGCTCCAGAAGTGGTGCTGGAAAAGTGTTCGAAGGTTCTGGAGAATGGGAAGAGCCGCAAGTTGACTGCAGATGATCGCACACGGATACTCAAAATGACAGAAGCAATGGCTATGCAGGCGCTCCGGAATCTTGGGTTCGCCTTCAGAGAGCTGCCCGACAGTGTCGAACGGTTTGACGAGAAGATCGAAAAGGACTTCGTGTTTGTCGGAATCATGGGAATGATCGATCCGCCGCGTGAGGAAGTCAAAGAAGCGATCTACGTCTGCAAGAAGGCCGGAATCAACGTGGTCATGGTGACAGGTGATCACAGGCTCACGGCAGTGGCGGTTGCAAAAGAGCTCAATCTGCTCGGCGAGAATGGGCAGGGAGGGAAAGTGCTTACGGGCGCCGAGCTTGACGCGTTGACCGACGAGCAGCTTGCTGACATTGTGGAGAACGTCGTCATTTACGCGCGGGTCTCGCCGGAGCACAAGATGAGGATCGTCAAGGCTTGGAAGACGAAGGGGAAGGTTGTCGCTATGACCGGCGACGGCGTCAATGATGCGCCTGCACTCAAGATGTCGGACATCGGTGTTTCGATGGGAGTCACCGGAACCGAGGTCACGAAGGAGGCTTCGGACATGGTTCTGGCAGATGACAATTTCGCCTCCATAGTCAAGGCGGTTAAAGAAGGGCGCGAAATATACGGTAACATAAAGAAGTATCTCACGTATCTTCTGCGCTGCAACGTCATGGAGATCCTCGTCATGTTCGTGGCAGTAGTATCTGTCCCTTACTTGGCGAGGGCCTACGGTGGAAGCGCCGAGACAGTCAGTGAGGCGACGATTGCTCTCACCGCGATTCAGCTTCTGTGGGTCAACCTTACCACGGATGGCCTGCCGGCCATTGCGCTGGGCGTGGATCCCGGAGACCCTGATCTGATGGAGAAGAAGCCAAGAGATCCTAATGAGAGCGTGTTCACGCGCGACGTCAAGATCTACCTGTCGGTTGTGCCAGTGCTCATGGCTGCGTTGCTCCTGTCCGGCTACTTCTTCTACAGGCCATGGGAGAACGCGCACCAGCTGACGGAGGCGAGAACGCAGTTGTTGACCGCGATGGTCCTGATGGAGTTGGCTAACGCTGTCTCCGCTCGTTCGTTGAGGTATCCCGTGTTCAAAGTTGGCGTGTTCAAGAACAAGTTCCTTTGGTACGCGATACTATCCAGCTTCGCTTTGCAGCTGGTGGTTCTCTACACGCCTGTTCTGCAGAGCCTCTTCGACGTCAGCTCGCCCGAGCCTATCGACTGGGCGTTCGCGGCGTTGTTCACAGTCATAGTCTTCGGTGCGCTAGAGACTGGCAAGTACGTTGCAAGTAGGATACGCAAATAGGACTGGAAAGACTTATATCCGAAGTTCCATGAAAAAGACCCTTACATCTGCAATGAAGGATGGAGAGAGGAGATGGCTGAAAAATCGGCAAATCCAGCGCCTCTGGGACTCTTAGGCTTCGGCATCACCACGATTCTGCTGAACTTCGTTCACAATGCTCAGCTTGGCCCGGCGGATGCAATGATACTAGGCATGGGACTTGCATACGGTGGGCTTGCACAGGTCATTGCGGGACTGATGGAGTACAGGAAGGGCAACACGTTTGGCATGGTGGCTTTCATGTCCTACGGCCTTTTCTGGTGGTCGTACGTGTTTCTGAATCTGCTGCCGAACAATTCTTTCTTCGGAAACTACTTCGGCCCGGCTTCAAGTGAATCGCTCATGGCTTACTACTTCATCTGGGGTCTCTTCACCCTGATGATGTTCTTCGGGACGCTAAAGACAAACCGGGCTCTGCAGGCTGTCTTTGCGACTTTGACCATACTGTTCTTTCTGCTGGCGATCAGAGAAGGTCTCGTTGCCTCTCGGTACCTCGTCGTCAACACCGATAACTGGAATCTCTTCACGCGGATAATCGGAATCGAGGGCATAATCACCGGGTTCAGCGCGTTCTATCTTGCATTGGCCGAGGTCCTGAACGAGAAATATGGCGAGGCGGTTTTGCCAATAGGGGAAATCACGTAGAGCCTCCCTTATCTTTTTGTTTTTTGCTAAAAAGGTTTATATTCGCGGAAGGATGGTTTTTCAGCAAATTCCATGGAAGGATAGAGGATGTCAGAGGCCAGCTTGCCATTTGAAGACAGAGTTTACCCCGGAAAGTTTCTGAAGAGCGAGTGGGAAAGATCGATAAACAATCCGCAGGAGTTCTGGGCCGAGAAGGCGAAGGCGATTGACTGGTTCAAAACGTGGGACAAGGTGTTGGACGACTCGACGCCGCCCTTCTACCGGTGGTTCTCCGGCGGAACGCTGAACATCTCCTACAACGCTCTCGACAGACATCTCAATACCCCCAAAAGGAACATGCTCGCCTACATCTGGGAGGGCGAAGACGGTGAGGTGAGAACCTACACGTACTATCAGCTTTACAGGCTGGTGAACAAGCTTGCCAAGATTTTCAAGGATTTTGGCCTCAAGAAGGGCGACAGGGTTGCCGTCTATCTGCCGATGGTTCCCGAGTTGCCGATTACTCTGCTCGCAACAGCCCGAGTCGGTGGGGTTCACACTGTCGTTTTCTCCGGGTTCAGCGCAGAGTCTCTTGCAGACAGAATAAACGACTGTGGCGCGAAAGTGCTCGTCACCGCTGACGGATCATTCAGGCGCGGAAAGACCGTTGCACTGAAGGACACTGCTGATCGCGCGTTGCAGAGCACGCCAACTGTCGAAAAAGTGATCGTGGTCAAGAGGACAGGGCAGAACGTGTCTATGAAGGAAGGACGCGACTTCTGGTTCAACGAGGTGATGGGCAAGGTTGAGCAGAACGCGTACGTCGCGCCTGAGCCTGTGGAGGCAACGGACCCGCTCTTCATACTGTACACTTCAGGAACCACGGGCAAGCCAAAAGGCGTTCAGCATGGAACCGGCGGCTACTTGGTGTGGGGATATTGGACGCTGAAGTGGGGTTTCAACCCCAACGAACAGGATGTTTGGTGGTGCACGGCTGATATTGGCTGGATTACCGGACACACATACAACGTCTATGCACCGTTGGCTTTGGGAATCACGTCGCTGATCTTCGAGGGAACCCCCGACTACCCGACTCAAGATCGCTGGTGGGAAATCATCGAGAAACACGGAGTCACAATTCTCTATACGACGCCAACGGCCATCAGGATGTTCATGAAGTTCGGTGAGCAGTGGGTGGCGAAGCACGACATAAGCAGTCTGAGACTTCTCGGGACGGTGGGCGAACCCATAAACCCTGAAGCATGGAGATGGTACTACCGCGTGGTAGGCAAGGAGAAACTGCCGATCATAGACACTTGGTGGCAGACCGAAACGGGCGGCTTCATGATTGCTCCGCTGCCAGGACTGGAGCTCGTGCCGCTGAAGCCCGGATCAGCCACGAGGCCGTTGCCAAGCGTCTACGCTGAGGTCTTCGACGAGAAAGGTCAGCCGGCGCCGACCGGCACGAAGGGCTTTCTGGTTATCAAGACGCCTTGGCCCGGCATGCTGGAAACCATCTGGAAAGATCCAGAACGCTACAAGCAGACGTATTTCGGCCGGTGGCCCAACATCTACTACACTGGCGACTACGCGGTCAAGGACGGCGACGGGTACTTCTGGCTCCTCGGAAGGGCCGACGAGGTCTTGAAGGTTGCAGGGCACAGAATAGGCACCGTGGAGCTTGAAAGTGCACTGGTTTCGCATCCTGCGGTTTCTGAAGCGGCCGTGATGGGCAAGGAGGACCCGCTCAAGGGCGAGGTTCCAGTCGCGTTCGTCGTGCTGAGAAGCGGCTTTTCGCCTTCGGAAGAGCTTCGCGCCGAATTGGTGAAGCACATAAGAAACACCATTGGCCCGATAGCGACTCCCGACGCGATAGTGATCGTCAACAAGCTGCCGAAGACGAGAAGCGGCAAAATCATGCGGCGACTGCTGAAGGCCGTGCTTGCAGGGGCTGCTATGGGCGACGTCTCAACGCTGGAGGACGAGGCATCTGTCGACGAGATAAAGTCGACGTACGACGAACTCAGGAAGCAGTTGGAGAAGAAGTAGGCCTCTTCCTCATCTTATTTCGGTAAGAGTTTCTCCTGCCTTTTTTGCAGGTTTTCTGCGCCAATACGGTAGACCCCTCTCTAGATTTTCAGCGTGTTCTTTGTCTGTCAGGGGTAGAATCTTCTCGTAGTTCTCGGGAACGGTATAGCGTCGATTATGTTGTCTAGGTCAAGCATCCACGTCAGTAGTCTTTCCACGCCCATGCCGAAGCCGACGTGTGGAACGGTGCCGTAGCGCCGGAGGTCTAGGTACCAGTCGTAGTCCTCCGCTTTCAGGCATTGCTCCTTGATTCGCTCGATCAGCTTTTCCTTGTCGTCTTCCCTTGCGCCGCCTGTTGAGATTTCTCCTATTCTGGGAACGAGCATGTCCGTTGACATGGCGACTTGAGGCTTGTCGCGGTAGGTCTTGCAGTAGAAGGCCTTGATCTGTTTTGGATAGTCATACACGAAGAAGGGTTTTCCGTATTCCTCAGCGAGAGCTTTCTCCTCTTCGAATCCCATGTCGTCACCCCACTTAATGCTGAAGCCGCCTTTGCCGAGTCTCTCAACGGCCTCGGAGTAGGTGACCCGGGGAAAAGGAGTCTTGACGGCAAGCTTTCCCGTGTCCGCGCCTAGCTCTTGAATCTCTTGCGCACAGTCCTCGGTGGCTCGGTGGCAGATGTAAGCCAGAAGTTCTTCCTCCAGCCGCATGAGATCGTTCATGTCGGCAAAGGCCCACTCTGCCTCCATGTGCCAGTACTCTGTCAAGTGTCGAATCGTTCGGCTCTTCTCCGCTCTGAATGATGGGGCGATGCAGTAGACTTTTTCAAGCGAGTAGATGAGAATCTCGAGGTAAAGCTGGGCGCTCTGAGTGAGGTACATGTTCTGGTCAAAGTATTTCAGGCCGAAGAGCGTTGATCCACCTTCGCACGCGCTCGTTATGAACATCGGCGGCGAGACTTCAACATAGTCTGCCTTGTCGAAGAACTCGTGTGCGAACTGCAGGACTTTGCTGCGCACCTTCATGATGAGGTTCATTCGGCGGCTGCGAAGCCAGAGGTGCCTGATGTCCCGGAGGAACTCTTCGCTCTTGTCCTTTGTGATGGGGAACATTTCCGCCAAGCCGATTATCGCTATCTTGTCCACTGCGACCTCGCATCCGCCGGGGGCTCTTTTGTCTTCTCTGACTGTTCCTTGGAGCGAGAGGGACGACTCGATTGTCAGTTTTTCCGCGTTCTTCCAAGCGGCTGTTTCGGGTTTGACCGTGCACTGGATGATGCCTGTCGAGTCGCGGACAACGATGAAGATCGTTTGTTTTCCTTCTCTCTTGCGGTAGACCCATCCTCGGATGGCGACTTCTTTGCCTTCACGGTCTCCGTGCAAAACATCTTTTATCGGAGTGAACTGCATGAGCTTCAGACCTTGCGCGGGTTATCGTCTTCACACCTTAATGGACGCCAGCTTTTTAAATCTTTGAGCCTCAGCCAGAGCCGCAATCAGACGAAAAAGAAGGGAAATGTGGCGCTAGTCCAGGTCTACTTCCTTCAGCAGTGTCAGATCATCCATGCGGCTCAGCACGATTCTAGTGTCTGACAGCGTGTAAAGGACATTGTCGATGTAAAATGTTTTCTTAACTCAAAGACTTCGTTCCAAGATCTCCGGAGCGAGGCTGAGGGCAGGTTCTCACTTCAGCATGCCGAACACAAAGGCAAGCAGTCCCACGATGAACCAGACAAGCACTGTTTTCTTTACGTGTTTCGCGTTTCTCCTCGAATAGTCTTTCAGGAGCATCAACGAGGACGCCGCGAGTCCGACGTCGGTGATGGCCACGAAGGGAATGAACCAGACGGAGACTAGATTCATGAGCCAAGGCAACGGGCTGAGGGCAACTGCGGAAAGGTAGAAGGCCGAGGCTGAGAGGGCTGCCTTTCGCTCTCCATAGACCACGGCTAGAGTTTTCACGTTCTTTGTTCTGTCGCCTTCCACGTCAGAGATTCCCTTCGTCACTTCTCTCCCCGTGTTTGAGAGGAACGCCATCGACGCGAAAAGCAGCACGTTCATCTCGATCCTGCCAGCAACTGCCAGACTGCCATACACAAACGGTGTCGCAACGCACGCACTGACCAACAGATTGCCGGGCAGGCCACTGCGCTTTCCAACAGTCGTGTAGGCGAAGAAGACTGTCCAAGCGATCACGGCTGCAACTAGGCAGTAGACGTTCGTAAGATAGGCCGCGGCGAAGCCGCACACGGTTGGAACAACCGAAAAGCCCAGCGCCTCCTTCGGCTTCACCAAGCCACTCGGTATCGGGCGTGCTGGCTCGTTGACGGCGTCAATCTCGCGGTCGTAGTAATCGTTTATGATCATGGAGGCCGCCGTTAGCATGAATCCTGTGGTAAACCCGAAGGCCAGACTCGTCCAAGTAGATGCCGCTGCGTCCAACTGGGTAAGTAGACCGCCGACGATGACGGCAAAACCCATCATCGTGCAGTTTACCGGCCGCATCAAGCGCACGTAAGCCACAACTTTGTTCATCAAGGCTCCAGATCCTGCACTGATCTATAGGCCTTTCATCAATGTGGGTTATAAGATTCGCGTTTGAACTGAAAAGCTTAATACGTTTCTGACGAATAATTCTCTCAGAAGATTGGTGGTGGCTGTCTTTTGGGTCACAACTACGCGTTGGAAAGGCTCAGGGTGATAATTCCGGTCGGCGGAAAGGCGAAGCGGCTGCTTCCGTTGACGGCCGAGACAAGCAAGGCGTGCATTCGACTTCTGAATCGTCCGTTGATAGATTTTTCGCTGCTGCCTCTGGCCCGTCAGGGCATACGCAACTTCATTTTTGGCGTTAAAGGCTACACGAACTACAGGGACCTTCACGACTACTTCGAGTCAGGCTACGGCTTTTCAGCCAGGTACGGCATAGAGCCGCGAGTCCACATCAAGTACCAGCCTAACGTCGAAGACTGCGGGAGCGCGGACTCGGCCATGATAAACATGGATTACTACAACGTGAGAGACCCTGTCTTCGCGGTTCAAGGCGACAACATCTTTGACGTGGAAGTGAAGAAGCTCGTCGGCTTTCACGAGAAGAAAGGCGCCGTCATGACGATCGCTCTGCGGGAAGTCAAAAACGTTGAAGGCTACGGCATTGCAGACATAAACAAGGACATGCGAATCTCAAGGTTCGTCGAAAAGCCAACGCCAAAAGAAGCGCCGTCAGACCTCGCCAACACCGGCCTGTACATGGTTTCGCCGGAGATACGAAAGATCTTCAAGGAAAAGGGAGTCAAACAGATAATCAAGGACAGAAAGCGCCTGGACTTTGGCTACGACTTCATCCCCTACCTGATAAGCACCGGCCGGCCAGTCTACGGCTTTACTCTGGAGGGAAGCTGGTACGACGTGGGGACGCCGAAGCGCTACTTGGAAGCCATGCATGACATGCTTGAGGGCAAGTTCTCGTCGCTGACCGACTTCGGAGGACGCCTTGAAGAGGAGAAGAGGATATGGGTTCAGGGTGAAAGCAGCGAGTCGATGAAGAGCAGAAGGGAGATCATCAAGAAGATCAAGCAGGGGACGATAGAGGTTGAGGGCTCTGTCCTCATCGGCCGACACTGCAAGATCGGCAACGGCTCGCGGATAGTGAACTCGTGCATCGACAACTACACCAAGATAGGAGACCGCGTCGAAATAGAGGACTCTGCCGTGATGGACAGAGTCATAGTCGGCGACAGAGCGCGCATAGGAGAAAGCATAGTTGGCAGGCATGTGACGATCAACTCGTCCGGTAGGAAACCTACAAAGATCGAGAGCGTCTCCGTGGTGGCCGACGACGTCACGATGGCTGAAGGATGCATACTCAGTGCGACGAAAGTGTACCCTCACCAGTATGTGAGGGGAGAATTCAAAAACCAGACGCTGATGCTTGCATAGTCAAGTGAAGGATCACCAATTGAGTCCACAAGCGCCTCGCGGTCGCAGACACTTAACGCCATCAAACGTCGTTGACACAGACCCGTTCATGGTGAGAGTGTTCTTTCGGCAAATAGGAAGGCTGGACAAGTGAGCTTCGATCTCGCAGAAATCAGAAGCAGAACAGTCTCAGTGAAAGAGTACATTGACGGTCTCGAACAGCCCTTCAGAGACAAGTTTCTAGAGCGCGGGAAAGGATATCGTCTGCAGCCAGAGGCAGTGGAACAACTGCGCAAGTCAGCCTCCAGACACGCCATAGTCGCCTTTTCTGCCGTGTGGTGCAAAGACTGCGCCGCGAACATCCCGGTTCTTGCCCTGATCGCAGAAGCTACCGGACTCGAAGTCAGAGTCTTCGGCGGCCTAAAGAAGGACCCACTCAGCCACGTTCGAAAATGGCGCATTCCACCTTCGCCAAAGGAAGTGGAAGCGTTCAAGGTTAGCAGACTCCCTCTGATGGTCGTGCTCGACTCCCGAGGAAAAGAGATTGGAAGAATAACTGAAAACCCCTGTCGCTGCCCCACGCTGGAACAGGAACTCTCCGAAATCATTAAATCATTCTCCTAGACGTTCATGTGCCTGAGTTGCTCAAGATGAGCATATACGACAGATTCAGCGAATACTACGATCTCATTTACAAGGACATGAAAGACTACGAGGTTGAAATCGAAAGAGTGGAGAGATTCTTTGGAAAGTTTGCCCGAACAAGGCCGACAAGCATTTTGGACATCGGCTGCGGCACTGGGTCACATGCGCTTCTCCTCGCGAAACATGGCTACGATGTCGTCGGCATCGACACTGCCGAGAAGATGGTTCAGAAAGCAAAAGAAAAAGCTGCACGCGAAAAAGTGAAGGTTGACTTTCTCGTTCAGGACATGCGCGAAATCAGGCTTGACAAGCGGTTTGACTGCGCAATCTGCATGTTCGGCGGCTTCGGGTACGTGACCGACTCTGGGGACGTGTCCAAAGTATTCCGGAGTGTCAACCAGCACCTCACAGATGGGGGTCTGTTTCTCTTCGAGTTTTGGAATGTGGGCGGTGTTCGCCCGTCTCCATACCAGTCTTGGATGAGATTTGAGGACAATGGCCTCGACCTCTATCGTCTTTCAGAGTCCAACCTTGATCCTTGCACGAACGTCCTCGGCATCGAAATGCACTTTGTCCTAGTCAGGGAGAACCGTCTTGTAGAAGTATTTGACGAAAGACATGACATTCGATGTTATACAATACCGGAAATACAGTTTTACCTCGAACACACCGGCTTCGAACTCGCCTCCGCCGTGGACTGGCAAATTCATGATGGAACAGAAGAGCACGCTCCGAAGCGAGACACTTTCAGGATAATGGCCGTCGCGAGGAAAACCCGTCAGACCAGCTAGCTGGTTACTCTTGCAAGCACGGCAACGTGCTGATCATGCGTGTTCGTCTCCATAAGAGCGCCGTTTTCTTCGTCGTTGAGTTGTCGGAGCAGATGAAAGTCAAAAAGCAGATTGTCGGATGTTTGCACGATCAGAACATGCTGACCGTTGGTTCTGACTGGGGGAACCGTCAGGCTTTGAACCACTTGAAGATCAGATACTTCACTTTCTTCTCCCTAGGATGGGGAACCGCGATGATAAACCTTTTTCTGACGGTGGTCGCAAGTCTCCCGGCCTTGACGATCTCGGTCGCCGTCAACTCTGACGTCGGGGACTTCACCGATACCATGTAGGGAGCATGCTCCACGCCGGGACCCTGCTTGTAGACTGCAAAGTCGCATCCGAACTTTATCCCGGGCGTCACGACCAAGCCGCTGTCCCGAAGATCTCGGTAAACCGCGTATTTCTCGCCGAACTGTTCATACAGTTCGCTGGCTCTTTTCCGCAACTTCGCCAAAGTGACCGTCTGCTTTTCGACTCCTTCATAGACGCTTATGGTCTTCTTTTCGAGAAGGTACAAGCCTTCCATGAGGTCAAGGATAAGCGGGACGCTGAATTCCGGCGTCTTTGGCTTTGCCACTCCCAACGGTTTCCCGTAGAAGCCTTTCCTGTAGAGTTCCGAGCCTTCAGCCGGGTTCCACACGACAAGGAAGTTCTCGATGAATTCCACCGTTGCTCTTTTCGGCATTCGCCTTCTTCGCCTTCTACATTATCAGGGACAGTATCCGTGCAGCGTCAGCAGCATCTTCAGCCTTGTCAGCCGAGTCTTCAAGAAGCTGAAGAATGTCTCTCAGGAGCATGAGCGCTGGCAGGTCAAGCTTGCCGCCCAGTATTTTTATTTCCAGTTCACGGTAGATGGCGTCAACGGCGCGTTCGGCGATTTCAACGTCCTTTGCCTTCTCCATAGTCTTAGCTGACCCGTAGTTGAGAACCATGACCGTCTCCCTTAGTTTGAGAACCGACTCAAAAACCGCTTCTGAAAGCCTCAGCAGCTCCTTTCTCACGTCGCCCGGCACGTTCCAGTTGTGCTCCATGATTTCGACGACGCGGAACGCTATTCCCTCAGAAAAATCGGCTATCTCGCTCGTCAGGTTCGTGAATCTGAGGAAGTCCTCTCTGCTGAGAAGTATCGCTCCTATCTCTGCGAGCTCCTGCGAAACCAGTCGCCTAGCCTTGTCAACCTCTTCTTCACCTGCCCTTATCTCGTTGAAGAGCCTCTTTGCGCATTCTTTGTCATTTCTGCTGAAGCATTCTGCCAGCTGGGGAATCTTTCTAGTCACGTCCATGACTTTCCGTAGGTGATCTTGGCAGACATTTAGCGCTCTGCGTTTCACGCGTTCCTCGGTCTCTGATGGAAGCACCAAATCTTTTCCCGCCCACACAAAGTGGATGGTTTCACTAGGCTATGATACGCTGTAATATTAAAAAAGGTAGCGAATACGTTGCTACTGAATTGGTGTTCCTAGGTCTTCAAAATCTACCTTTCCGTGGAAATATCTTCGCAAGAGTTCCGGCAGCTCGCTGATTTTTTCTCTGACTTGTTTCCAGGTGTCGCGGTCGCGGACGGTCACGGTGTCGTCGCTCAGCGTGTCGTAGTCAACAGTAACTCCGAGATGCACTCCAACCTCGTCGGCCCGTGCGTATCGTCTTCCTATTGAGCCTGCCTCGTCGTACTCAGCCAAGAATCCCTCGTCAACCAGCATCTTGTGAACTTTCGCGGCCTTCTCTGGCAAGCCGTCCTTGCTGACAAGCGGGTATACGCCCACTTGAATGGGCGATATGTCGCGTGGGAAGCTTAGTATCGTTCTTTTGTCCTTGACCCTGTACGCGCGTTCAAGAGTCACGTACAGCAGCCTGTCTGTTCCGAAACTTGGCTCGACAACGTGGGGGACAAAACGCCTTCCCCTTTCAACAGACCTCTGCCTAGTTATCTCCACATGTTCTGGCAGAATCTTGTACCCGCCGACGATGCAGAAGCCTTCCTTCTTCAGTGATTCTTCGAGCTTCACCGCATCGGCCTTCGAAAGCGCATCTGCCACTTTTGCCGATTCACCCTTAAAGGCCGGTCCGAGCTTGGCCATTATGGTCTTCACGGTGACCGTTTCTTTTTCGATTGGTGTTGCGTATTCTTTGAACACTTGCATGTCGGTGCCGCTGTGCTCCATGTGGCTTTTCAGGTCATAGTCTGTTCTGTACGCGTGCCCGGAGACTTCGACCCAGCCCCACCGTTCCACCTGGACCTCCTGATCGAAGCTTTGAAGTGAGTAGTGCGCTCTTTCCCAAGGCAGCTTCTCGATGAAGCGTTGTTTCTCAGCCGGGACGCCTAGTTCGACAAGCAACCTCTTTGCGAATGCCATGAAGGCGGCCTGCCACTCGCATTTGATCATGCTCTTTGCCAGCGCTTCCTTCACGCTGACTTCAATTGTGTCTTCCCTGTTTTGCAGCCTGTTTTCGGCTGGGAGAAGAATCAGCGTCTCGTCTTCGACTTCCTTCAACAAGTGGCAGTTCGGCTCTTCCGGATCGAAGAAGAACTCGAGGTCTGCTATAGTGAATTCTCTGAGCCTTATCAATCCTTGTCTGGGAGAAATTTCGTTCCTCAGTGCGTGGCCGATCTGCAAGACTCCGAACGGCAGTTTTCCTCGGGCCAGCTCGTACAGGCGATTGAACTCCACGAATATTCCCTGTGCAGCCTCGGGTCTGCCGTAGCCTGTGGCTTCCGAATAGGGGCCTATGGTTGTCTGGAACATCGTCAGGAAATGCTTCGGTTTGTCGAAGTTGCCGCCGCATTCGGGACACCGAATCTTGCGTTCCTCTATGACCTTGCCGAGTTCGTTCAGGCTCAACTTTTCCGCTTCTGCCTCCTGCATGTTCGCGAACTCACGCAGCAAGTGATCGGCACGGAATCTTTTCTTGCATTTCAGGCATTCGACCATGGGCTCCTTAAAATGGTCGATGTGGCCTGACGCTTCGAAGACGTCTGCGGGAGCGATTATCGGTGACTCTATTTCCAGAATGCCGAGTTTGTTCACGAAGAGTTCGCGCAGCTTTCTTTCAATGTTCTGCTTCAGCTTCGTGCCCAAGTTTCCATACGTCACGAATCCGCTGACACCACCGTAGATTTCGTATGACTGCCAGAAGTATCCTCGCCGGCGTGCAAGCTCGTTTACGGCCGTGAATCTGTCTGTGGACTTACCTTCAGTCGTCATCTCGGATTAACCTCTCCTAGATTCTGTGCGTCGAAGACTTTAAGCTTACTTGAAACAGCCACTCAACGCCCCACCAAATTGTGCCTCGCTTACAGGAATGCTCCATATCTGATGCGCAGAGCGCAGCATTTTATAACTCCCTACCAGATAACATCCCCACTCGTAGGTGTCAAATCTTGTCGAAGATCAACGTGGCTCTGGTCGGCGTGGGCAACTGTGCGTCAGCGCTCGTACAGGGCCTGCAGTACTACAACAAGTGCCTTACTGAAGCCGAGTGCATAGGACTGCGCAACCCGTCACTCGGAGGATACCAACTGAGAGACGTTCAGATCGTTGCGGCATTCGACGTTAACGGCCGAAAAGTCGGCAGAGACTTGGCCGACGCCATATTTGCCCTTCCCAACAACGCCCCCAGACTGGCTGAGGTGCCGCCCTCAAACGTGACTGTGCACAAGGGTCCAGCGCTTGATGGCCTTGGGGAATCCACTGGCAAAATTGTTCAAATGAGCGGTCAGCCGGACGCAAACGTGGCAATGGTGCTCAAGCAAAGCGAAGCGGAGATTGTTCTGAACCTGTTGCCCAGCGGAGCAGTGAAAGCGTCAAAATGGTACGCGGAACAAGCGCTGATCTCAGGATGCGCTTTTGTGAATGCGACCCCGAACTTCTTGGCAAGCGACCAAGCATGTGCCGAGCAGTTTGAGATGGCTGGACTGCCAATTGCGGGCGACGACCTTGTTGACCAAGTTGGCGCGACGACACTGCACAAAACTCTTCTGAAGCTCCTTTCCGCGGATGGAGTGCGCATCACGGAAACCTATCAGCTGGACGTTGGCGGCGGCACGGAGTCACTTGACACGCTTGAACGGACGCGTGACATGAAACGTGCCATCAAAACGAGGTCTGTTGAGGCTGCGCTTCCCTACCACGCGGCCGTGGTGGCAGGGTCCACGGACTACGTTGACTTCCTCGAGAACAGACGTGACAGCTACTTCTGGATCAGGGGAGTGCACTTCTGCAGCGTGCCTGTTCAGATAGACCTCAAACTCTCCACGGTTGACGGGCCGAACGCGGGTTCGGTGCTTTTGGACGTCATAAGAGCCATGAAGATCGCGCTGGAACGAGGAGTGAGGGGGGCGGTCCTGCCGGTGTGCGCCTACGGTTTCAAGCATCCTCCACAGCAGACGTCTCTTGAAGATGCTGAAAAATCGTTTGCCGAGTTCATCGCGGCAAGCCCACCAATCTAAACGGCTTACTGTGTCGAAATCTGCTGCAGCTGCTGCACAATCTTTTTCTTCACGCCAGTTTGCTTCAGCTTCTCCTTCAGCAGTGAAATTGTCTTCACGGGAGTGGGGTCTACGCCTCGAATGACTGCCAAGTAGACGCTTGTGAAGTCTCCGGTCAATATGACGGATGACATCTTGGCCAAAGTGCCTTTTCCCCGGCCGTGTATCTCGAAGATTCTTTGCAGGTCGCGTCTCAACAGTTCCTTTGTGGCCTCAATTCTCTCTCGCATGTGAGGAGGTTCGCGTTTGTCTCTTAAGAGAATCACCGAAAAGCATTTTGCCAATTCCCGTGCCTCTTCCCAGCCTACGGTTTCATTGTGGTTGAGCTCGGGGAAGACTTCCCATTTTGCAGGATTTTTGCTGTTCTCGTTAAACTGGGTTTTCAGGCGTTGCGCCACAGCTCTGTAGAACCC